>Ga0081540_1000093_pt1 | contig 93710 bp, 69 predicted proteins | sample TabmetS2T1R1_FD_71024 | JGI IMG/M metagenome (GOLD analysis project Ga0081540, IMG submission 71024) | Tabebuia heterophylla rhizosphere microbial communities from the University of Puerto Rico - S2T1R1 | ecosystem: Host-associated > Plants > Roots > Rhizosphere ...
GGCGAGCAGCTGGAGGGCCAGCGTCAGACGGGCAGCGGGAACGGCTCGGATCGTCATTCGGTCTCCAGGCGAGGGCGGCGCGGCCGGCGGGCCGCGCGGGGCGGTCCGGGAGCATGCACGAGCCCCGACGGGGAGTGACGGCCTATTTTCGGTTCGACACGCCCGACGGGCGGCTCAGGGCCCGATGCGTGCGCACGCAACCAAACGTTTTCAGAGCTTGGCGTGCGGGGCAGCCTCGAGGGCGGCCAGCTCCTTCTGGAGCTTCGCCTCGGTCTCCGGATTGCGCTGGGTCGCGGGGAGGCCCTTGATCAGCGCCAGCTGCTCGCGAAGCACCGGAGTCTTGTCCTTCCCCTGCGCCTCGAGGATGCGCGCCTTCAGCCCGAGGATGCCCACCTTCCGCGGTCCCTGGGACATCAAGGCCAGCGCGCGGTTCACCGCCGCCTCGGCCTCGGGCGCCCGCTTCTCCTCGAGCAGCACCCGGGCAAGCCGCGCCGGGGGGTTGTAGTCGCCGGGCATCTCCTTCTCGCGCGCGGCGAGCAGCTTCTCGGCCTTCGCCGCCTCGCCCAGGTACAGATAGGTCTCCGTGCGGTGGGCATCGAAGGTGGCCGCCGTCGCCACGTCCGGGGCCTTCGCCGCGGCGGACTCCAGGACTGCGGCGCGCTTCTTCATCGCAGCAACCGCCTCGTCGTGGCGCTTCAGCTCGTCGAGCTGGTCCGCCAGGCTGGCGTAGATCGAGCTCCGATCATCCGCCGAGAGCTGCGCCTTCGGGTCGGCGGCGAGCGAGTCCAGGCGCTTCAGCGCAGCCGCGAGCAGCGCCTTTGCCTCGGGCGTGTCACCGGCCTGCGCGGCACAGCTCGCCGCGGAATCGGCGAGCTCCGCACCGCTCGACGTGGGCGGGATGTGGGGCAGCTCCGCCTTCGCCAGGGTGATGCACTCCTGGAGCGCCTCGGGAGTGCGCTGGTGGCCGAGCGTCGAGAGGAGCAGGTTCACCCGCGCGCCGCGCATCGGGTCCTTCGGCGGGGAAGCCGTGACCGCGCGGCGGTATGCCGTCGCGGCCGCGGCGTAGTCACGCTTCTGCTGGGCCGCGTGTCCGTCCTGCTCGGCCCGCGCGGCCTCGGAGACCTTCCCGCCCTTGCGGGTCGCCTGCCAGGACGCGGCGGTGTCGATGACGAACTGACGCATCTCGTTCACGGAGGAGGTGCCCAGCCACCTCCCGATGACCTGCTCGGTGTCCGGGTCGATGATCAGGAACGTCGGCAGCCCGTCGGCCGGGAACTTCTCAACCACCTCCCGGTTCTTCTCCGCCTCGGTCTCCACCGCCAGCCACACCACGGCGTCCTTCGCCGGGCGAAGCCCCGCATCGGGGAAGACGAAGGACTTCATCGAGAGACAGGAGTGGCACCAGGTGGCCCAGCTGTCGAGGAACAGCGGCTTCTTCGCCGCTCTGGCCTTTGCCAGCGCGCCCCGGTAGTCGTCCTCGAGGAAGACGATGCCCGAGGGAGGGGGCGCCGCGGACGCGTGCGGCGCTGAAGCAGCGGGAGCCGCGAGGACGGTGAGGCTCAGCAGGGCGGAGAGCATGCGGGCCGGAGGCTAACCCCGTCTCCGGAGCCGCGCTTCGCGCAATGCAGCGAACCGCCCGTCTCCCGTCAGTCCGCGCACTGCGCCGGACTGGACCGCGAACTGCCGGAAAGCTGGAGGAGATCGCCGATGCCGCGCGCGAGCCAGTACCGCCCGAGGCCGCGGACGCCGCGGGGACGGCACCGCACCAGGTCGCCGATGCCCCGGTCGCTCCGGCCCGATGAGGAACCGTCATGACCCGATGTCCAATGCCTCATCGGCATCGCCGCGGCGTCGATCGACGAGCGATTCCGAGGACGTGCGAGCCGTCGCAGAGAGCAGGCGAGCGCCTGCGCCCATGTGGGCTTCGCCAGGGAGGTGCTTTGAATCGCCGAGCCTCGGCGAGCGTCCAATGCAGTTGAGGATGCAACGATGAAGAAACTCCTTTCCGCAGTACTTCTGATCGCGCCGCTGGTGGCGGGTGCTCAGGTCGTGTCCACGACCCCGCCGGTGGATCAGCCCCCGACACCGCAGCCGCAGGCCGTTCCCCCTCCCCCACCTGCGACTCCGCCGCCGGCCTCCGCCAACGCGCCGGTGACGCAGCTCCCGCCCGAGGCGACGGCGCCCGGCCCGTCCGTGATCGAGCCGCAGTCGCCGGCCCCGCAGTACTCCACACCCTACGCCGCCGAGCCGCCGCCGTCGGTGGCCGTCGCTCCGGCGCCCGCGGGCGGCCAGTGGGTCTACACCTCGCAGTACGGCTGGGTCTTCATGCCCTACGGGTCGGCGTACACCTACGTGCCCGCCGGGGCCTACCCGGACATGTACCTCTACTTCCCGGCCTACGGCTGGCGCTGGGTCGTGGCGCCGTGGGTCTGGGGAATCGGCCCTCGTCCCTACTTCGGCGTCTACGGCTGGGCGCGCTTCGGCTGGTACGGCCACGGCTTCGGCCGCTGGTACGGCTTCCGCGGTGGACCGGTCTGGGCCGGGCGTGTCTGGGGTCACCCCTCCTACGGGCACCCCTACTACGGGCATCCGGGCGTCGTGGTCCGCCCGGCGCCCCACGTGGTGGTCCGCCAGCCGGGCGTCGTCGTCCGGCCCGCGCCCCACGTCGTCGCGCCGCGGCCGGGAGTCGTCGTCCACGGCGGTCACGCGGGCCGCTTCGGCCGGCACTGACGCGCGCGAATCCTCCGGTCCGACCCGGCCTCACCCGAGGCGCGGCGTGGTCGGGCCGGCGTACGCCGAGTGGCGGCCCATGATCGCCCGATGGCAGCGCGGGCAGTAGAAGGTCGCGTCGCTGCCCGCCACCCGGCCGTCGTACTCCTCGAAGTGGATGAAGTCGGGCAGCCCCAGACGCGCCCGCAGCGGGACGGCGTCGAAGGTGCAGTCGACCTCGGACCACAGGCCCCACTCCGGTCCGTAGGGGCTGGGCATCGGCACACCGATCCGGACGCCTCGTCGCTCCAGCTCCGCCTCGAGCGGCTCGAGATGTTCGCAGGTCCTGGGCATGGGAAGCTCGGCGCGAGAGCATGCCACGGGTCGAGATCAGCGACGGCGGCCGCGCGGGGTCCATCACCTACCGGGAGGGGCTGCACACCATCGGCTTCTCCTGGGAGTTCGCCCTGTCCCCGGCCCTCGCCATCATCAATGGCCCGAACGCCCGCGAGTGGGACCGACTGGGCGGCTGGGCCTCCGGGCGTCAGGAGGAGATCTTCCAGCACGTCGCCGGCGAGGTGATCCGCCAGAAGGCCGGCGGACACACCGCGGACATCGACCTGGAGGACGGGACCATCACCATCCTCGAGCCGGCGCGGCCGGAGGGCGCGAAGGGCCGAGGGAGCTCACCCCGCGGACCGCTTGACGCGGTGGGGGAGCTTGGCGAGAGCGACCTCGAGGCGCTCATCGACCTCATCCTCCGCGACGGCGTGAGCGGACCCACGGTCGACGCGCTCGCGCAGATCGATCACCCGCGGGCCAACGCAGCGGTGGAGGAGGCCGCCCATCACCACCTCTCGGTGGACGTGCGGCTGGCCGCCGCCGAGGCGCTGCACGCGCGCGGGAAGCTGGCGGATCTCGAGCCGGTCATCACCCGCGAGCTGCGGGCGCTGAACCGGAGGACGGACGGCCTGGCCCGCGCGCTCCGCCTGGCCGAGGGCCATCCGACGCCGGCGGTGAAGCAGGCTCTTCTCTGGGCCAGCTGGAATCAGACCGAGTGCGCCCCTGACTGTGCGCGACTCCTCCTCCGGCTGGTGGCCGGCTCGGGCGCGGTCGAGGCCGACGTGCTCCCGGGCCTCGAGCTCCACACCAGCTTCTTCCAGCGCAAGGCCGCCTTCGAGGCGCTCTGCGAGAAGGTGGGGATGACGCTCGACCCGGGGTGAGCCCCGGACGGCTGCTCAGAAGCGGTGCCAGAACAGCGAGGCGTAGGAAGGAACCGCGTCGCGCCAGAACCGGATCTTCTTCCCCTCCGCGAAGCCCCGGGCCACGTAGTTGACCGGGACCTCCATGGGGGAGTGGCCGTTCCTGGCGAGCTTGCAGGCGAGCTCGATGTCCAGCTCGAAGCCGTTCGATTTCAGATCCAGCCCGTCGAGGCACTCGGCGCGGAACACCTTGAACATCGTGTTCACGTCGGTGACCCGCTGCTGGTACAGCGCGCTGTAGGTCTTCGCGAACATCACCTGGGCGAAGTTGAGGACCAGCCCGCGCACCGGCGTGGCGTCGTACTTCCGGACCTTCCAGTCGTCCAGGCCGAGGCTGCGGGAGCCGAGCACGAAGGTCGCCTTGTGCTGGAGCAGCGGCTCGAGGAGCGCGTCGTAGTCGTCGATGTCGTACTCGAAGTCCGCGTCCTGGATGAGGACGATGGTGCCGGTGACGTGGGCCAGCCCGGTGCGGACGGCATGCCCCTTGCCCTGCGGTCGGTCCTCGAGCACCACCTGGACCCCGGGGCGTCCGCGATATCCCTCGACGATGGCCCGCGTCCCGTCGGTGGAGTTGCTCTCGACGATGATCAACTCGCGGTCGATCTTCAGGGGCTTGGCCAGCACCGCGTCGATGACCTCGGCGGCGTAGCGCGCCTCGTTGTAGACCGGCATCACGATCGACAGCTTCTCGCGATCCCCGGCGCCGGCGGACGGACGTCCGAAGAGCGCCACCCGGTTCCCGGCGCGCACCGGCATCTCCACGCCGCCCAGGGGCGTGGCCTGCAGCACGCTGGAGAGCAGGGGCTGCTCGACGACCCGCGACACGATGTCCCCCACGTACTGCGCGGTGCGGGTGACCGGGAGCGGATACTGCGTCTTGAGGACCAGCCCCGAGCGGGCGGCCAGCGCGGTGAGGTTGCCGGTGCTGAGGAAGGCGGACTTGTGGTCGAACAGCTGCGACCAGTTCCGCCGCATCAGGCGGGCGGGAATCGAGTCGGCGTTGGTGTAGGTCACCACGAGCAGCGTCTCGGGCGGCAGCGCCTCCACCAGCCGGGAGAGCACGGCGTGCGGATCCGCCAGGCTCTCGAGCAGCTCGGCCAGGATGACGACCTGCGGCTTCCTCGCGAGCAAGGGAGCGGCCCACTCGAGGTCCGACTCCAGCGCCACGCGGGTGAAGCGCGCATCGTCGAAGCTGGCGATCTCGAGGCCCAGTCGCCCCGCGGACGGAACCTGGTCGAACTCCGGGAGGTAACGTCCCAGCAGCAGCGTGCGCTCGAGGGGCGCTCCGGCGATCCGCCGGTGGTCCTCGTCCACGCGCTGGAGCAGGCGGTCGAAGTCCTCGGACATCAGCGCCCGGTCGCGGGGGTGAGAGAAGGTCTGGACCCGCTCGATGTCCAGGTCGTTGTACGGGCGCTCGCGGGTGGGGTTGACGTAGACCGCGCCGCAGGCCGTGCAGCGCACGAAGCGCACGCCGGCGCGGTGGAAGAGGTAGCTCGGCCGGTCGGTCTGGCAGGCCGGGCAGTCCACGAAGCGGTTGTGAGCGCGCGCGGTCCGGACCGCCGGGCTGGGCGCGAACTGGAAGGCTCGAACGTTGCTCGGCGGGCCGCTCACCGGGAGGCGCCCTCCGCCGCCCTGCGACGATCGTTCACGAACGGGCTCGCCTCGAGGAAGGCCAGCGTCTCCACGATGCTCTCCTCGATGGAACGGGTGGGAGCCCATCCCAGTGCCCGCAGGCGGGTCGTGTCCAGCAGGATGCGCGGCGAGTCGCCGACCCAGCCGCGGTCTCCACCGCCATGGACGATGCGCGGCTTCACTCCCAGGGTGGAGGTGATGATGGCGATGCTCCGATCGACCTCGATCCAGTCCTGGTGACCGAGGTTGAAGAGGTTGATGGGCTCGCGGGCACGCACGATGGCGAGCAGCATGCCGCTCACACAGTCGGTCACGTGAAGGTAGCTCTTCTTCTGGTGTCCGTCGCCGAGCACGTCGAGCCGCGTGGGATCTCGGCGCAGGCGCCGCCAGAAGTCGATCACGTGCCCGTGGGTGTAGCGCGGCCCGAGGAGCGACACGAAACGGAAGATCCACGTCCGGAAGCCATAGCCGAGCGCGTACGAGCTCAGGAGCCCCTCCGCCGCCAGCTTCGAGGTGGCGTAGAGCGACGTCTGGACCGGGAAGGGAGCGTCCTCGGGAGTGGGCACCACCGTCGCGTCCCCGTACACCGAACCCGTGGATGCGAAGGCCACCTCCCGGACCCCGGCGGCGCGCATCGCCTCGAGGAGATTCTGGGTCGCCACCACGTTCTGGTCGATGCACCGGCGCGGCTCGAGGAGGTTGTCCTTGATGTCCGCGTTGGCCGCGAGGTGGAACACGAAGTCGCAGCCCTCCAGCGCGGCGGCGACCGAGGCAGGGTCGAGGAGATCGGCCTCCACCAGCCGGGCGCGGGCGGGGACGAACTCACGCCAGCCGGTGGAGAAGTCGTCGAGGATGGTGACCTCGGCCCCTTCCGCCAGGAGCCGGTCGGCCACGTGACTCCCGACGAACCCGGCGCCGCCGGTCACCATCACCCGGCGCCCTGCGAAGCGCTCGCTCCAGCCCGGCACGGCCATCAACGCGGGTCGGAGCGCTTCCGCCAGGCCTCGTTGAACTCGGCGATGGTCTCGACGGTGCGCGGGTGCCAGACCATCTTGCGGAGGATGGGGGGAGGAACCGTGACCACGTGGCCTCCCGCCTCGAGCGCGTCGTTCACGTCCATCAGGTGGCGGATCGACCCCACGATGATCCGCGCCGGGAGCTTCTCGCGCTCGATGGCCTGGCGGGTGGCCTCGATGACCGGGCGCGACTCGTGTCCCATGTCGCGGATCCGGCCCGAGAAGATGCTGACGTAGGTCGCTCCGGCGAGCGCCGCCAGATAGGCCTGATTGAAGGCCATCAGGCAGGTGACGTTGGTCTTCACTCCGCGCGGCGCGAGCCGGTGGAGGACGCGAAGCCCGACCTCGGAGAAGGGCACCTTGATGGCGACGCGCTTCGTGTCCCAGGCGTGATAGCCGAGCGCCTCGGCCATCATCTCCTCCTCGGTCTCGGTGGTGAGCTCGACCGACACGTCGCCGGTGGAGACGGTGAGCACCTCGCGGATGACCTCGGCGAGATCGGCGCCCGGCGATTCCCGGGAGATGATCAGCGGATTGGTGGTCACCCCCGAGAAGCAACCCCAGGCGAAGAGCGCCTTGATTTCACTCGGGTCGGAGCTGTCGACGAACAAAGCCACGCTTCCCTCCTAGTACATCCCGGCCCGGATCGCCTCGGCGACTTCCAACAAAGTGGCCCCCTGGACGTCCGCTCCCAGGCCCGGCCGGGAGCGGAGGGGGCAAAGCTCGCACCTCGCCCCGGGGACGAGGATGGCGGTACGCACGCCCGCCCCCCGCCCTGCCTCGACGTCGGCGGCCGAGTCGCCGATCGCCCAGGAGCGGGCCGGGTCTCCCCCCAGACGCGCGAGGAGCGAGCGCAGCATCCCCGATCCGGGTTTCCGGCAATCGCACGCCCTGACGAGCTCGGGGTCCCCGCCAGGGCCGCCCTGGGGATGGTGCTCGCAGACCTCGACCGCGGCGATGGTCACCCCCTGGGCCTGGAGGAGCGCGAGGAGCGCAGCGTTGGTGCGAGCCACCGCGGACCGCGAGATCTGCCCCTTCGCCGGCCCCGGCTGGTTGGTGGCCATGGCCAGAACGAAGCCTGCGCGGGCGAGGGCGTGGAGGCCCTCCACGGCTCCGGGAAGGAGACGCAGCTGGTCGGGGTGGAAGGCGGTGACGATCGCCCCGGTCTCCTCGTCGCGCACCACGTCGATGAGCGTGCCGTCGCGGTCGAGGATGGCCAGCGGCTGGAGCGTCCTCAACGAACGCTCTCCCACTTGGTGGGGCTGCGCTGAAGCTCGGGGTGGCTCACCAGGAGGTGCCACACCACCGCGCACATCCCCTCGGTGTGCGGGGTCACGCGCTCGGCGGCCACGGTGGGGATGACGACGCACGCGTCAGCCAGCTCGCGGGTCGTGCCGCCGTCCCGTCCCACGACTCCGAAGATGCGTGCGCCCACCTCGCGCGCGTGCTCCAGCGCACGGACGAGGTTGACGCTCACGTTCCGTTCCCGGTTCCCTCCGCCGACCGAGAAGACCAGGACGCCATCGCCGCGGCGGAGGCGCGAACCGCGGAGCCACTCGACGAAGCTCGTGTCCCAGCCCTCGTCGTTGATCCGGGCGGTGAGCTCGCTCACGTTGTCCGTCGGGGCATAGGCCTCGAAGCCACAGAGCTTCCGGAAGTCGTTGACCGCGTGGCCGGCGTGGCCGGCACTCCCCCCGACGCCGAGGATGAACAGCCGCCCCCCGTCCGTGCGTACCCGGGCCAGGCCGGTCGCGAGGGCCTCGATCGCGGCGGGATCGAGCCGGGCGATGATCTCGGCGCTCTCGGCCAGGTAGCTGGTGGTGAAGCTCACGTCGCGGTCCTCAGGAACGGTGGAAGTTGGCCATGATGCGGGCGCCGTCGAAGTCGAAGCGGAAGCGCATGGGTCGCAACCCACGGCCGGTCAGCGTCTCGTGGACCCGACGGCGCTCCGCGGGCCTCACGTAGAACATGAAGAAGCCTCCGCCGCCGGCGCCCATGAGCTTGCCGCCGACGGCCCCGGCCCGGCGGGCAGCCTCGTAGTGCCCGTCGATGACCCCGTCGCTCATCGCGGCGGTGAGCCGCCGCTTCTGGGTCCAGTGCTCGTGCAGCATCTCGCCGTACGAGTCGAGCTCACCGGCGAGGAGGATGCGCCTGGTCTCGTGGCCCAGCGCCTTGATCCGGTGCATGCGCTCGACCGCGGCGTCGCGATTCTCCACGATGGCCCCGGCCTGCTGCGCGAGCACCGAGGAAGCCGCGCGCTCGACGCCGGAGTAGAAGATGACCAGCCGGCTCTCCAGCTCGTCGATCACGTCGTCGCGCAGGTCGAGCCGCTCCACCTCCACCCGGCCATCGGGGTGGAAGGTCATGGCGCTGATCCCACCGTACGCGGCGATGTACTGGTCCTGCTTCCCGATGGGCTCGCCGAGCACGTCGATCTCCAGACGGCAGGCCTCCTGGGCCAGCTGCTCGGCAGGGACCGACTCACGCCGGAAGGCGTGGAGCCCGTTGAGGAGAGCGACGGTGAAGCTGGAAGAGCTGCCCAGGCCGGTGTTGGCCGGAACGTCGGCGAGGCTGTGCAGCTCGAGGCCACCGGTGAAGCCCATCTGCTTGAGCGCGGCGCGGAAGATGCGGTGACGGATCTGGTCCACCGACTCGACCGTCTCCGTCTCCGAGTAAGCGAGTCGGATGGTGTCGTAGAAGCGCCGTGCGACGCAGACGAAGACGAACTTGTCCACCGCGGCCGAGACCACGAATCCGCCGTGCTCGCGGGAATAGGAAGGGAGGTCGCTGCCTCCGCCTCCCAGCGAGAAGCGGACCGGCGCGCGAGAGACGATCATCTGGACGTTCGCAACAAGTGGTGCTCGAGGTCGGCCCGGCCGGCCGGGGAGCCGATCTCGAAAAACCTGTCATGGACCACGAGCGCGCGCAAGCGTCCACGGGTGGCCAGATCCTCCTGCACCTGGTCCAGCCCGAGCGGCACGCCCGGGGGGAGAGCCTCGAGAACCTCGCGCCGCAGGGCCGTCGCACCGTAGTCGATGTGATCGATCTCCGGATCGGTGGCGTTCTTGCGGTAACGCAGAACCCACGTTCCGTCGGTCGCGACGTTGGAAGGCTCGAGCCGCCCGGCGTTCCGGTAGACGGCCATCACCCCGTCGCAGTCCGCGTGGCGCTCGAGCATCCTCAGCGGCTCCCCGTAGTCGAAGCGGAGGTAGCTGTCGCCGTAGGTCACCAGGAAGCGAGGCGCGAGCAGCGCGATCGCCGCCCGCAGCGCCCCTGCGGTCCGGAGCAGCTGCCCCGGCTCCTCCATCGCGTAGCGGACCGCGAGCCCATGGCGCGCGCCGTCCCCCACGTGGGCGCGGATGAGCTCCCCGAGGTGCGCGATGCAGAGCACGACGTCGCGGAACCCCGAGCGCGCGAGGAGCTCCAGCTGCCAGTCGATGAACGGCCGGCCGGCGACCTCGAGCATCGACTTCGGGACGTGCTCGGTGTGCGGGTGCATCCGCGTGCCCAGACCGCCCGCGAGGACCACCGCCTGCATCCCGTCGATCACCGCACGCTCCGGATGATCCAGGAGTGCTTCCAGGGATTGGAGCCGTGGGGTTCGAAGGCCTCGTACACCGGCTGCCCGGGGAAGCGCGCCGCGACCTCGGCGGCCGTGACCTTCGCCGGCACCGACAGCAGCACCGGCGACCGGTCGAAGAACATGCCGTTGCGTGCGTAGCGGGAGGGCCACTCCGCGCGGAGGATCACCACCCCGGAGTGGACGCCCTGCCGCGCCAGCTCCCGGGTCAGGCCGGTGTGCACCTCCACCTCGGGGACCCGCCGCTCGAGGTAGGAGGCGATGAGGAAGACCGGAGCGATCCAGATCGCCACCCCCACCGCCCACGCGGCACGCCGTCCCAGCTGGCGCTGCACGAAGGCAGCGGCCGTGCTCCAGCCTGCGGCAGCCAGGAACGCCAGCGGCAGGAGCGCCAGGGTGAGGTAGCGCGGACGGGGGCTGTCGTCGGGCTCGTTGAAGGTCACCATCACGGCCACGAGGCTCAGCACCATCAACACGCCGAAGAAGCGCCGGAGGGGAGCGGTGCGCGTCTCGCCCGCCCCCTCGTCCCGCCGGAGCGCCACCCAGCCCAGACAGGCCAGGAGCGCTGCTCCGGGGACGGTCCACTGGAAGAAGAACGTCTCCAGCTCGGCGAGGTGGTGGAAGATCTCCAGCGGCGCGAACACGTGCCGCAAGCTGATGTTGCTGGCTGCGCCACTGTCGCCGTAGATGGCCACGAACCCGGGCTTGCCTGCGTCGTACCCGTCGACGAAGGGCGAGCCGTACTGGAGCTTGTTGTAGAGGAGCGTGAGCGCCATCGCGGGCGAGGCGCTCGCCCCGGCGACGAGCAGCGCCGGAAGGCTCCGGAACGCCACCAGCGAGAGACCGAGCAGCGCGCCATCCACGGGGCGGATGAGGAACACGCAGCCGACGGAGAGGCCGAACAGCACCAGCCACCCGACGCGCGGGGACTGACCCCACCGTGCCACCGCCAGGATGGCCAGCGCGCCGAAGAGCAAGGTCGGCACGTGGGAGAGGAAGGTGGCCGCCTGGTAGGCGAAGAGCGGCATCGCCGCCAGAAAGGCCACCGCAAGGAACGCGCGCCTGTCGTCCAGCACCGCCCGGCAGGCCAGCCAGAACGCGAGCAGCGCCAGCATCGCCAGGATCGGATTCACCAGCCACGGGGCTCCTGCCCGCACGCCCAGCGAGAGGAGCGCGGCCGTCCCTGGCGGATACTTGCTCCGGACGAACTCGTCGATGACCACGTGATCGACGGTGGCCCAGTCGGCGTAGGGCGGCGCCCTGGCCTTGAGCGCTCCGCGCGCGAACCCTTCCGCCTGGAGAAAGGTGGAGTACTCGTCGCCGGAGAAGGGGTAGCCCTGCAGCGCGATCCGCCCCAGCAGCGCCGAGAAGATGCCGGCGACCAGGATGACCAGCGCGGCGCGGCGTCCGTAGCGTGGAGCAGCTCGGGGTGGCATCGCCTCCGTCGGCTCCGGTCGCACCGCGGGTCCGGCGGCGGCCAGCTCGGAGGCACTGGGCTCCGTGCCGGAGGATCGGGGAATGGACATCAGGAGAAGGTGCGCTCCGTGTAGGCTCGCCGGCCGGCCACCGTCAACGCCCGAGCCCCCTGCGCGCCGGTTCCGTGCCACCACCGATCGATGAGCTCGTCCGCTCCGGAGCGCCCACCCCTGCCCGATGTCCTCACCTCCGCGCCCCTGGCGACTGGCCGGCCCTGGCTCGCGTGGGTCGCGGTCACCTTCGTGCTCTGGAACAGCTGCGCCTCCCACGCGGGGGCGCGGTGGAGCGATCGACAGCTCGCCCAGGGTGACTTTCCCCGGACACCCGGATTCGCGCTCGCGGCCCTGCGGGGCGCCGGCGTCGACGACGGCGACATCAGCCGGTACCTCGCGTACGCCAGCGCCGCGCTGGGGCGCCCCTACCAGGCGTGGTACGTGCGCCCGCTGGACGGCTGGACGGGCCCTCAGCCCGACAGGGGTGGGTCCGATCCCGACGATCCACGCGAGACGCCGCCCCTGCGTCCGGACCGGCGGCTGCTGCCCTATCGCGACTTCTTCGTCGAGTACCCCCCGGGCTTCTTCCTCCTCGCAATTCCGCCGGCACTGCTCGGGCTCGACCTCGACGGCTACCGCCTGGTCTTCTCGGTCGGCATGGCGCTGCTGCTGACGGCGGCGCTGCTGGCCTGCGTTCGCATCGGGCGGGTGCTGCGTCCCTCGGCAGACTCGTCACCGGTCGCGGTGGCCGCGCTCCTCGCGCTCGTGCTCGGGACGATCGCGGTGCGGCGATTCGATGCCATCGTCGCTCTCTCGCTGTGCCTGTTCCTCGACGGGTGCATCCGGCGCAAGCCCGTTCTCGGTGGGATCGCGCTCGGCCTGGGCGTGGTGACCAAGCTCGTGCCGCTGCTGGTCGTGCCGCTGGCCCTCGTCTACTGGGGCCTCCTCCGGCGATGGCGGGATCTCGCCATGACGGCGCTGGCGGCGGGCCTCGTCGTGCTCGGGGTGGGCGGGCCTTACTTCCTGGTCGCCGGCGACCACGCGCTCGACCTGCTCCACTACCACTCCCTGCGGCCCCTGGAGGTGGAGAGCACCGGAGCGGCACTGATGACGCTCGGGCGCATCTTCGATCCCGCGTCGGCGTGGCGGTTCGATGCCTATGGGTTCGACAACGTGGTCGGACCGGCGGATCGCTTCCTGCTCCCCCTCGCGAACCTGCTGCCCCTGCTGGCCACCGCGGCGATCCTGGCCTGGGCGGTGGCGCAGACCCGAGCTGCGTCGAGGGGGGCGGACGGGGAGCGCATCAAGGGCGAGGTGCTGGTCCGGGCCTCGTGCGCGACGCTGGCCGCCAGCATGGCGCTGGGCAAGGTGTTCAGCGCGCAGTACCTGGTGTGGATCCTTCCGGCGGGGGCGCTGCTGGCAGTCCTCGACCCCGGTGGCCGGCGCCGGACGGGAATCCTGCTCCTCGGCGGGGCAATGCTGCTGACTCAGCTCAACCAGCACGTCTTCTACGGGCTCCTGGGAAAGGGGCCGCATCCGGCGATGGGGGGCCTGTTCCTGCTCCGGAACGTGCTGGTGATGGCATGGACGGTGTGGATCCTCGTACCCGGTCCGACCAGACGGGCTTCCACCGGGGCCGAGGAAGGTCTACCGATGAGTACCGCCGGGCTGGCGAGTCCATCCGCCATGCCTCACTGACTCGGAGCTGCCCATGTCCCGCCTCATCGTCCAGAGCTTCAGCATCTCCCTCGATGGCTTCGGTGCCGGCCCGGACCAGAGTCTCGAGAATCCGCTCGGCGTCGGCGGCGAGTCGGTGCACGCCTGGGTCTTCCCCACCCGGACCTTCCAGCGCATGCACCGCGGGGGTGACGGCGCCACCGGCGTCGACGATCAGTTCGCAGCCCGGGGCTTCGAGAACCTCGGGGCCTGGATCCTGGGCCGCAACATGTTCGCGCCGAGCCGCGGCGCCTGGCCCGACGACGGGTGGAAGGGCTGGTGGGGCGAGGAGCCGCCGTACCACGTGCCGGTGTTCGTGCTCACCCACCACGCCCGCGCTCCAATCGAGATGAAGGGCGGCACGACGTTCCATTTCGTCACCGGCGGGATCCGGGAGGCGCTGGACCGCGCCCGGGAGGCCGCCCGCGGCAAGGACGTTCGCCTCGGCGGCGGCGTCGCGACCATCCGGCAGTACCTGCAGGCCGGGCTGGTCGACGAGATGCACCTCGCCATCTCGCCGGTTCTCCTCGGCAGCGGGGAGAACTTGCTGGGGGGCATCGACCTGACCGCGCTCGGGTTCCGTCCCACGAAGCACGCCGCCTCGGAGAAGGCGCTGCACGTGGTGCTGACCCGCGCCTGACGACGCGCAGAGAGCTGCTCTCTAGCTCTCGCCCCGCCGCAACGCCTCGACGGCGTGCTCGCACGCCCGCGCGGTGACCGCCATCTCGGTCAGCGTCGGGTTCTGCCATCCCGAGGTGGGCCAGCACGCCCCGTCGGTGACGTAGAGGTTCCGTACCTCCCAGCTGCGGCAGGACGGATCCAGCACCGAATTCCGCGGGTCGGTTCCCATCCGGGCGCCGCCGACCTCGTGGACGAACATCCCGGGCGTGGAGAGCGTCCACTCCTTCTGCATCTTCCGGATGTGCCCGGTGACCAGTGGGGTGTGGAACAGCTCGGTCACCTCCGCACAGACCCCGCCGCCGGCCTCGACGATCTCCCGCGCCGCCGCCCGGCCCGCCCGTGCCAGGGCGAGGTCCTCCTCCTTCCACTCGCAGACGATGTGCGCCGCCGGGATGCCCCAGCGGTCCTTCAGCGACGGGTCGATCTCGATCCGGTTGTCGCGATGGGGCAGCGTCTCCGAGCGCGCGCAGAGGAACCCGAAGGCCACGTCCCGGTGCTTCCGGAGGAAGTTGGGCACCGGCAGCCGCTGGATGCCGCCCCACAGCCCGAACCCGCGCAGGTACGGCTCCCGGCGCTCCCCGAGGTTCTGGTAGCGGGGAATCATGATGCTGTCGCTGCCCAGCAGCTCGAACGGACCGCCGGCGTCCGGCACGTCCGGCAGGTAGAAGTAGACGTTGCCCGCGCTGTGGTCCATCACGTACCGCCCGAGCACGCCCGACGCCGCGCCGATCCCCTCCCGGTGCGCGGCGCTCCGCGAGTTCATGAGAATTCGCACGCTCTCCAGCGTCGAGGCGCAGAGGAAGACCAGCTTCCCCCGCACCTCCTCGCTGCGCCCGGTGGCGACGTCGACCAGCTCCACACCCGTCGCCCGTGTCCCGTCGGCGCTCACCAGGACGTGCGCCACCACCGCTCCGCTCCGGAGCGTCAGCCGCCCGGTCTCCTGCGCCGCACGGAGCGTGGTTGCCGGGCTGGAGATGCGCGACAGGGCCTCGCCCTTCTCCGGAGGGCGGCGGGCGAAGATCCCCCGGGAGATGATCACCGGGCGCTCGGGGAAGACTCGCCCCACCCGCTCCTTGAAGAGGCGCTCGGCGGGCGTCATCGGCCGCGCCTCGAGGAACTCGCCGTCCGGCAGCTGGGGCAGGCCCTCGCGCGAGCCGTGCACGCCGAGCAGTCGCTCCAGCTCGGAGTAGTGCGGGGCCAGGTCGGCGTGAGTCAGCGGCCAGTCCGGACCGAACCCGTCGCGGCTCGCCGCCTTGAAGTCGAAGTCGGAGAACCGCGGCGTCACCGCGTCCCAGACCAGCGTGCGGCCTCCCACGCGCCGCGAGCGGATCCACCGGAAGGGCTTGTCGGGCGGCGTGGAGTAGGGGTTGTCCACGTCGTCCACGAAGAAGTCGGGATTGGTGGCCCACCAGGTCGGATGGCTCTTCTGCACGTCCTGCCGGTGTGAGACCAGATGGCGCCACAGCTGTCTGGCGGCGTTGCTCGCGAACGAGCCGTGGTCGCCACGGCGACTCACCGGCGTCCCTGCCTCGAGGACCAGAACTCGCAGTCCCGCGCGGGTGAGCTTCCACGCCGCGGTGCCACCGGTGGCGCCGGAGCCGACGACGATGGCGTCCCACTCCTCCATGCTCATCCCTCGAGCGCCTCGATCTCGCGGGCGGTCAGCCGGAAGCCGGCCGCGGCGACGTTCTGTCGCATCTTCTCGCCGGCGCTCGCGGCCACCACCGCCGAGACCGGGAACGGCTGCGAGAAGAGATAGGCCAGCGCGACCTGGGCCACCGTCCACCCTCGTTCCCGGGCCAGCGCCCTCGCTCGCTCGCGCCGCGCGACGTTGGCCGCCCCGCCGTAGCAGCCGCCCTGCTCGTCGGAGACGAGGAAGCCCGCGCCGAGCGGAGACCAGGCGAGGACCGGAAGCCCGGTCCGGGCGTGGAACGCGCGTGCCTCGCGCCCGGCCGATCCGGCGATGCTCACCGATCCGCTCCAGGGCGGTCGCACCCAGTCGACCAGGGAGAGGTGCGGGCTGCTGGCGGCCATGGGCGGAAGCCCCTCGCCTCGCGCCGCGGCCTGGAGCGCCTCGATGCGGGCGATGCTCCAGTTCGACACGCCCCAGCCGGCGATCTTCCCCGCACGGTGCGCGGCGGCCAGCGTGCGGACGATCGGCTCGAGCGGAGCGCCCGGGAAGTCCCGGTGGAGCAGATAGAGATCGAGCCGCTCGATGCGCAGTCGACGCAGGCTGGCCTCGAGATCGCCCGAGAGCGCCGTGGCGTCGAGTCGGTTCGGACGGATGCCCGGGTAGGGGTGTCCCCCCTTGCCGACGAGGAACAGCCGGTCCCTGATCCTGCGCGAGTGCAGCCAGTGCCCGAACAGTCGCTCCGTCCCTCCGAGCTGGTACGAGGCGGCGAGGTCGAAGGCGGTGCACCCGGCCTCCACCAGCGCATCGAGCGCCCTCAGCTCCTCCTCTCGCCGGGCTCGCCCCACCAGGCGGTCGGGCAGCACGAAGCCCAGGCGCGAGGCGCCCGCGACGATCGGGGGAATCACCGCCGCCCCGGGGAGGTCACGGAGCGACCTCCACCCTCCCGCGGGAGGTGCCCTGCTGCCCGGGGAGCGCGACGGTGAGGCCCGCGCACAGCAGCCCGAGGAGGATCTGCGCGGCGTGGATCAGCAGCGCCAGGGTCGCGGCGGTGGCCGCGGTCAGCGCGAGCGCGCCGGCGCCGACCACCATCATCGCCTCCGTCGCCCCGAGCTGCCCGGGGATGAAATCGCCCACCGCGCTGCCGAGGATCAGCGCACCCCGGGTGACGAGCACCCGTCCCAGGCCCGCCTGCTGGCCGATCGCGGCGAGCGCGACGCCGCACTGGACCACCTGCGCGACCCGTCCCAGGGATTCCCAGGCCAGTGACCGCGCGAGGTCCGCCCGCGACGCTCCGCTGACCGCGTCGAAGGCGAGGCCGAAGCCCTCCAGCCGCTTGATCAGCCCGCCCAGCAGACGCCCCAGCCTGGCCCGCTCCCGGATGACGAGGATGCTGGTGCCGATGCCTCCGGCCACCACGCCGTTGGCGAGGATGAGCCCCGCCGCCGCGCCCGGGCCGAGCATCGCGACCGTCGCCACCAGCACGGGAAGCGTGATGACCGCGGTGGAGAGCAGGACGATACCCTGCATCTGCACCGCCGCGACCGCCGCGCGCGCCCCGCCGGTGTTCCGCGACAGCAGCACCGCGCGCGCCGCCTCCCCCGCGCCTCGCCCCATTGGCAACACCAGCCCCAGCGCATAGCCCAGCGCGCCGGCCCGGACCCACTGTCGCAACGGGACGGCCGTGGCCACCTCGCCGTACAGCGCTCGCAGAGCGAGCGTGCTGCAGCCGACCATCACCGCCTCGAGCAGCGCGAGGAGCGGGAGGGCATGCACGCTCGCCCCCAGCGAGGCGAGGACCGCGCGGGCGCCGGCCGCCCACACCGAGACGACCAGCACCGCGGTCCCGAGGACCGCGCACGCGATCCGCACCGCCGGTCGCGCGAGCAGCCCCGGGCCTTCCTGGCTCACCGCGCGAGCACCTCGGGCAGCCGCGTCCAGACCCGGGCGAAGGTCTCGGCGTAAGCCTCGACCACCGGTCGCGGCTGCGGCGCGAGGGGATAGGTCTGCGAGAAGAGCACCAGCGAGCGGTCGAGGATGGCGCGGGTCACCGGGTACCGGGCGAGGTCGTACGCCGGCACTCCCATTCGCTGGAAGAGCGTCTGCCCCGGTACCGCCCTCGTCTGCCACAGGACCACCTCGCAGCCTTCCGCGCGGAGGGCACGCAGCATCGCGTCCCGCACCACGGCCGGCGCCGCGTCGACGCCCAGCTTCGTCGCGTCCAGCTGCACACGGTACTTGTGGAACGCGGGCACCCGGTCCGCCGGGACCTCGGGCGGGGTCACCCCCGGCAGCCCTCGCAGCGCGTTCGTGAGCAGCTCGGCGCTGGCCAGCGCCTGCGCGTTCCAGTGCTCGAGCCGCCGCAGCTGCGTCCGGGCCACCGCCGCCGACAGCTCGGTGGTCCGGTAGTTCCAGCCCACCGCGGCCGAGTCGTAGGCCCGGTTCCCGTCGAGGGCGTGCGCGAGATCGTAGCTGGCCTCGTCCCCGGGCTGGGTGTCCTCGCCGAACATGCGGGCGGCCTGCGCCTTGCGGAACAGCGCCTCGTCGTCGGTGACCAGGATGCCGCCCTCGCCCGAGGCCATGCTCTTGCTGGACTGGAGGCTGTAGCACCCGGCCAGACCGATGGTCCCGGCCGTCCGGCCGCGGTAGCGCGCGCCGATCGCCTGCGCCGAGTCCTCGATCAGCAGCAGGCCACGCCGCGCGGCGATCTCCCGGATGGGCTCCAGCTCGCAGGGGACGCCGTGCAGGTGCACCGGGACGATGGCCCGTGTCCGCGGGCCGATGGCCGCCTCGACCCTCGCCGGGTCCATGCCAAAGCACCGCGGCTCGACGTCGACGAAGACCGGCACCCCGCCCTGGTGGAGCACCGCCATCGCGGTGGCGACGAAGGTGAAGGCGGGGACGATGACCTCGTCGCCCGGCTGGATGCCGGCGCCGATCAGCGCGAGGTGCAGCGCCGAGGTGCCGCTGTTGGTGGCCAGGCAGTACCGCGACCCGACGAAGGCGGCGAACTCGCGCTCCAGACCACGAACCTCGGGAGCCAGCTGGCCGGAGAGCACGCCTCGCTCGAGCACCCCGAGCACGGCGCGACGCTCTTCCTCACCGAGCACCGGCCAGCGCACGTGCGCCCCCGCCGGAATGGCCGGGGCACCGCCCTGGATCGCCAGCCGCTGCACCTAGTGCCTCGACCGGGGTGTGCTGATCGCTACGACGGCCGATCCTCTCGCTGCGACGCGCAGACTCGGCCCTGCGCTGCTCGACGTGCCACGGGGCACGCCTCCGCTGCTCGTTCCTCGTGTGCGCCGTCTCGCTTCGGTCTCGGCCATCTCGCTGTGCTCACCACACCCCGGTCGAGGCACTAGACCGCGGCGCGAACGCCGGAGCGGGCGACCTTCTCCACCCACTCCTGGAGCAGAGCGTTCTGCTTGAACAGGTCGTTGACCGCGCGCTCGCCGTCGCGATGGTAGGGGGCCTTGAAGAACAGCGAGAACTGCCGCTGGATGCCGCGCTCACCGCAGCGCTGTGCCACGTCGACCAGCCGCACCAGGTCGATGATCAGCGGGGCGGCCAGGATCGAGTCCTTGCAGAGAAAGTTGATCTTGATCTGCATCCGCTCGCCGAGGAACCCCAGGACGTCGATGTTGTCCCAGGCCTCCTTCTCGTCTCCGCGCGGGCGGTAGTAGTTGATGTGCACCTGGTGGTCGGTGACCTCGTAGCCGAGGATCTCGTCCAGCACCGACAGCTTGCTGGCGACCTTGGTCTTGTTGCTCTCCGGATCGTCGAGCACCCGGCCGTCGTTGTTGCCGAGGATGTTGGTGGAGAACCAGCCCTCGACCTTGAGCTGCCGCACGTGGAACGCAGGAGCGAGCGCCGTCTTGAGCAGCGTCTGCCCGGTCTTCCCGTCCTCACCGGCGATGGGGATTCCCGAGCTCTCGGCCAGGGCCTCCAGCGCCGGAACCTTGGTCAGGCTGGGGGTGAAGTTCACGTGCCCCGCGCCCAGCTTGCAGGCGAGGTACAGGTACTTCATCGACGGGCTGATCCGCTCGTCGTTCCGGGTGAGCCCCGCCTCGAAGGCGGCAATGGTGCGGTGGACGTCGGCGACCTCGGTGTGCCGCTCGGTCGAGCCGAGGTTCACGATGATCAGCCGGTCCAGCTTGTTGGCCGCCTTGAAGTCCTTCACGTTCCGGGTGAGGAGCTCGAGCTCCTCGCGGTGGCCCTTGGCGGTGACCACGTTGTTCGCGTCGGCCGTGCCGAGGAACTTCTCGGAGACCACGCCGGGCCAGGGCTTGATGGCCCGCAGCTCGGGCTCGACCTTCCGGAGCAGGTGCTCGGGCACGATCTTCTCGCGCAGCGCGGCCTCGAAGATGTTGGCGTCGCGGATGTCCCAGCCGCCGAAGACCATGCTGTCCAGCGGGGCGCACCCGAGGGTCTGGGGCAGACCTCCGGTCTCCGTGACCATGCCGATGCGCGGAGTCAACCCTCGCTTCATCAGGGCGACGCCCGCGATCACCGTGCTGGCCACGGCTCCACCCGCGCCGACGAAGCAGACTCCCAACCGGTTCATGCACGCTCCCAGGGGATCAATGTCGCATATTTTACGAGGATGTCCCGCTTAGAATTCTCCACGACCCTCGGGAACTTCTGCTGCGGGCTCCTGCGGCCAATGTCTTCCATGAACCGCCGAGCGCCACCGGGAGGCAGCGTGAAGAGCGCGGGCGGAAGGATGGCAACGTCCGCCGTCCGGTGCTCGCGGTAGACGCGGTTCTGCGCGCAGAGGCTCTCGTCGAACACACGCGCGAAATGTCGTGGATCCGCTGGCGGCTGATCGAACTCGACGAAGATCTGGTACCGCCCCTTGCCGGTTCCCCCGACGCCCACCTCCGCGCCGGCCGAGAACTCCACCACCGAGCACGAGGATGCGCGCACGGCCGCCTCCATCGCCCGCTCGATCTCCACGAACGAGGTCAGCTCCTGGGTGAGCGAGAGCACGCCCGAGGTCCGGCCCACGAACTCCAGCCGGTGCGGGAAGATGCTCTGGAACTGCACCAGGTCGCCGATCAGGTAGGCGAACAGGCCGGAGGCGGTGCTCACCGCGATCGAGTAGTCCACCCCGGGCTCCACCTCCCAGAGGGGAATGCGGCGGGCGTCCGGCTTGCCGTGCTCGGCTGCCGGAACGAACTCGAAGAACACGCCGCGGTCCGGCACCACGAGCATCCCCGGCTCGCCGATGCGGTCGGTGACCGCGAAGATGCCTCCCTCGGTGGCGTTGTAGTTGTCCATGAGGATCATCGAGCGCCCGACGCGCTTCTCGATGACAGGCCGATACGGCTCGGCGTTGATGCCCCCTCCGAAGAGCACCTGGAGGTTGGGCCACAGCTCCGAGACGGTGCTCACCGGCCGACCGCGCGCGGCCGCGGCTCGCAGCAGCTTGTCGAAGAACACCGAGAACCAGCAAGTGGTCCCTGACATGGCCCGGACGTCGTGGTCCAGGTAGGCCACGGCCATCCTTTCCAGTTTTTCATCGTAATCTGGAATGTCCCGGAGGTCTGGTTTCGGAAGGACACCCTCCCGGAGGGGCCAGGGGACGTTCCGTTGCATCAGCCCGGGATTGTTGGTGTTGCTGACCGGCCCGTCGGCCTTGAGGGTAGACGGCGGAAATAGCCCCAGCGTGTAACCGCCCAGGAATCGAGCGTGCCCGGCGTGGGTGACGTAGCGGGCGACGACGTCGAAGGCCGCCTTCTGCTGCCACCGGATCTGCTGCTCGGAGATGGGGAGGAACTTGTGCTGGGCGATCGTCTGGGAGCTGCCGGAGGACTGCCCGTAGAACCGGATGAACCCCGGCCACAGCACGTCCCGGGCGCCGCGTCGCATCCGCTCAAGGTAGGGCTCGAAGTCGGCGTAGGTGCGGAGCGGCACCCGCGCCTGGAAGTCCTCGTGGGTCGCGACCTCGCCCAGCCGGTGCGCGCGGCCGAACTCCGTCCGGGCGGCCGCCCGGCAGTTTTTACGCAGTGCTTCGAGCTGGGCTTGCCGGAGGGGCTTCCGGTCGCCGGCGAGACGGTCCCAGGCCATGACCCGTGCCGTAGCCGCCGTCCAGGCCAGCGGGCCGATGACCCCTCCGCCGCGACGAACTTTCATGAATCGAGTGAGGGCGCTGCGTAACATCCGAGGACTGCTAAGGCAACGGGTGTTATTCCGCGTACTTCAATGGCGCCATCCGAACCACCGCTGACCGAGATGGCTCCCCCGATGCCCCCGGAGCCGCTGGCGGTGAAGGTGGCCCGGGCCCGCGACGCACAGGAGGCGTGGGGGCATACGCCCTTCCGGGAGCGTGTCGCCTGCCTCGTCAGGGCCGCGAAGGAGATGCTCGAGCGCCGCGCCGAGGCGATGGCGCTGGTCGAGGAGGAGATCGGCAAGGTCCACGCCGAGGCCCTGTTCAACGAGGCCCTCGGGCCGCTCGATGCGGTGAAGGGCTGGGCGGCGGTGCTCGGGCCGGCACTGGCCCACCGCCGGGTGCCGCTGAATCCGCTCGGCTTCCCCGGCAAGAAGGCCTGGGTCGACGCGGTCCCTCGCGGGGTGGTGGCGATCATCGCCCCCTGGAACTTTCCGATCGCCGGCCTGTACCGGGCGGTGTTCCCCGCGCTGCTGTCGGGCAACGCGGTGGTGCTGAAGCCGAGCGAGTACTCGCCACGCTCCAGCACCTGGCTCGCCGAGCGGCTCGCCGCGCACCTGTCTCCGGGCGTGGTCCAGGTCGCGACGGGGGACGGCGCGGTGGGCGCGGCGCTGCTCGACGCACGGCCTGACGCGTGCGTGTTCACCGGGTCGACGACCACCGGACGCCGGGTGGCGATCCGATGCGCCGAGCTGGGCATCCCCTGCAGCGTGGAGATGGGCGGGAAGGACCCGGCCATCGTCCTCGCCGACTGCGACCTCGACCGCACGGTGGCCGGCATCACCCACTGGGCGCTGTGCAACGCCGGTCAGGCGTGTGGGGCGATCGAGATCGTCTTCGCCGAGCGGGCCATCGCCGATCGCCTCGTGGACCGCCTGCGCGAGGTCTGGACCCAGCTCAAGTCCGGGCCGGCTCACGGCGCCGCGTCCGACGTCGCCCCGCTGGCCAACGCGCGGCAGCTCGAGGTGGTGAGGCAGCAGGTCGAGGACGCGCGAGCGCAAGGAGCGACGGTGGTGTGCGGCGGAGCGGCGCTGGGCGAGGGCCTCTGGTTCGCGCCCACCCTCCTCGACCACTGCACCGAGTCGATGGCGGTGGTGCGGGACGAGACCTTCGGGCCCGTGCTCGCGGTGGTGCGGGTGGACGGACCGGACGAGGCGATCCGTGCGGCCAACCGGCTCCGCTACGGCCTCGGCGCGTCGGTGTGGACCGGGGATCTCGCCCGCGGACAGCGCCTGGCGGAGCGGCTCGACTACGGCGTGGTGAGCGTCAACAACCACTCCTTCACCGGTGCGGTCCCTGCCCTCCCCTGGTCCGGGACCCGGGCGACGGGGTTCGGCGTGGCCAACAGCACGCTCGCCCTCTCGACCTTCGTCCGTCCGCGCGCGCTGGTGGTCGACCGGCGAAAGGACCCGGAGCTTTACTGGATGCCGTACGACGCCGGCCTGGTGGAGATGGGGGAGGTGCTGGCGGACGTTCAGCGCAGCCGACTCGGGCGGGTGTGGAAGCTGCCCGGCCTCATGCGACGGCGCATGCGGAGACTGCGGGACTTCTTCCGCAGGCGGCGCTCACCCGAGCTGCGGTGAGATCTGGTCCGCCGCCCGGGCGGCCACCGCCATGATCGTCAGCTGCGGATTCACGCCGAGCGGCCCGCGCACCGAGCTTCCGTCCACCACGAAGAGACCCGGAACGTCGTGGGCCTGGTGGTCCATCCCCACCACGCTGGTCCGAGGATCGGTTCCCATCTGACAGGTGCCCAGCGGGTGGTAGCTGGCCATGACGAAGTCGGAGGCCGAGAGCTCGGTCTTCCGGAACTCGTCCAGCTGATGGGGCGTCAGCGCGCCGATGCCCATGATGCCGGGGTAGAGACGGCGGGCGCCCGCCGCGACGAGCATCTGCATCGAGAGCTCGACCCCCCGCTTGAGCAGGGCCACGTCCGCCGGCGACAGCGTGTACCGCGCGAGCGGCACCCCACGAAACTCGCGCCACACCCGCCCTTCCCGCGTGGCATCCGCGACGAGCGGTCCCATCGCGGCGATGTGCCCCAGCTGCGCCAGAGGCTCCATCAGGCGCTGCCCGGTCAGCGGAAACATCGGGGGAATGGTGTTGTGGGTTGCCAGCGCCGCCACCAGGAGCAGGCCTTCCTCGAGGAACTGCTCCGACCCGTATCCCTGGGGGATGTGGTCGAACCCGCGGATCTCCTCGTCGAAGAGCGCGTTCACCACCGCGCTCGGATGCACGGTGAGATTCCGTCCGACCTGTCCGCTGGAGTTGGCCAGCCCCTGCCGGAGGAGGAACAGCGGCGTGGAGATGGTTCCTCCGGCCAGGATCACCGCCCGTGCCCGGATCCGGATCCGGTTTCCGTTCGGAGCGACGCTCTCGATGCCGGTGGCCCGGCCGTTCTCCAGCGTCAGCTTCTCGGCCTTGAGACCGGTGAACAGAAGCGCCCCTCGCTCCAGCGCTGGCGGGAGATAGGAGAGGTTGGTGCTCTTGCGCGCGTCGGTGCGGCACCCCAGATGGCAGAAGCCGGAAGCCTCGCAGCCCGGCGCGTTCCGCATCAGCATTCCGTGCTTCCACCCCAGCGCATCACAGCCGCGCTGCATCAGCTCGGCGATCGGACCGACGTGGCGCCTCGACGACGGGCCGACACCCAGGTGCGCTTCCACCCGGTCGAAGTACGGGGCGAGCCGCGCTGGGGAGAGCGCGTCGCTGTTGGTCTCCTCGCACCAGCGGTCGAGGACCCAGCTCGGAGTACGGAACGCGGTGCCTCCGTTCACCGCGGTGGAGCCACCCACCATTCTCCCCAGGAAGATCGGAAAGCTCGCGTTCCCGAGCGCGAACGCCGGACGATAGAACCGCTCGTACGCACGCACCGTGCTGCCGTCGAAGCTGTGGCGGTGGTAGAGCTGCCCTTCCTCGACGAAGACCACCGCGTGGCCGCGCGCGGCGAGCTCGTGACCGACCACTGCCCCACCAGCCCCGGTGCCGATGACCACCACCTCGCACTCGACGTCGCCGCCGGTCCACGACGCGGCGGCGCTGACCTGCTGCGTCCAGCGAGGCTCGGTCACCGGAATCGGCGGCTTGGGCCGGGCGCCCAGTGCCCGCTGCACGTGTGGCGCGTCGAAGTGAACGATCTTGTAGACGTTGGCGACGATCGACAGGGGGGCCCTGAACAGCGGGTCGCGTTCCCACCTCCGGAGCAGTGCCTGCTGCCGGGCAGTGGACAGCGCGTGGAACGGACGACCGGTACGCAGCCGGGCGCCGGCGTCGAGGGCGCGGTGGGCGGCGCTCCACACCTTCACCAGCGTGGGAGACGCTCGTCCGATGAGCTCCATCACCTCACGGACGGTGTTGTCGTCCGCGGCGGGGATGGTGCTCGTGCCGGGGATGATGGCCTCGGCCAGCGCGAGCATGGCGCGATCAACCCCGACCGCGGTCGGGGGTGTGTTGCTGTCGGCGGCCGAAGCTTCCACGCGCCGCTTTTGACACGCGCACACCGAGTGCCGTCAAGTGCACGAGCAGATCATGTCCACCTCGATGTCTCTTCTGTTCGCGGCACTCGTCGCGAGCGACGGCGGGACCGTGCCTGCGCCCTCCCACCGGGCCGCCATCCCCCCGAGTGCCTTCACCGTCTTCAAGGAAGACTCCGGGCCGGTGAACTACTACTCGGTGGCCGAGGAGGACGGGTCTCCCATCCTGCGCGGGGCGTACCGCCCTGGCCTGGGGAACGTGGTGATGATGGCGCGCGTCCCCGAGGCCGCGCGCCAGGCGGTGCGCACGGTGAGCTGGCGGTGGCGGGCGCGCGCACTGCCGAAGGACGCCAACGACTGCGGCCCGGGCGCCTCGGACTCCGCGGCCTCGGTGTTCCTGGCCTTCAAGGCTGGGCTGAAGCTGATGGTCGTGAAGTACGTCTGGAGCACGGTGGGAACGGTGGGGCAGTCCTGTCAGTCCAACCGAGGCTGGTTCTTCGACCGCGACACGACGCTCATCCAGGTCAGCGGCCCGCTGGACGTGTGGAGCTCGCACAGCATGGACCCCAGGCAGGAGTTCGTGAAGCACTACGGCGGGAAGCTCCAGGACGTGCCCGACTTCGTCGCCATCGGGGTGATGACCGACGGCGACAACTCGCAGTCGCCGGCCGCGGCCGACTACGCGGACTTCCTGGTCGAATGGTGAGCGGTGCGCGTGGCTGACGCGATGGTGGGGGTACCCGCCCGGCAGGAAGCGCGGGAGTGGGCGGCGCGGACGGCGTTGCTGATCGCCGGCGCCACCGCAGTGCGCCTGCTCTTCGTCCTCACCACCGACATCGCCAACGGCGAGGCCTACTACTACGTCTGGTCGCGCTTCCCCTCGCTCAGCTACTACGACCACCCGCCGCTGGTGGCGTGGATGGCGTGGCTCACCACCCGCTTCTCCCACGACTCGCTCGCGGTGCGGGCCGGTCCGCTGCTCTGCGCGGTGGCGTTCGGCGTGGGGGTGTACGTGCTCGGCCGCCGGCTGTTCTCGCCTCGCGCCGGCTTCCTCGCGGTCGCGACGGTCACCGTCATCCCGGTCTTCTTCGCCTCCAGCTACGCGCTGAATCCCGAGGCGCCGCTCGCCCCGCTCTGGATCCTGGGCCTGATCTTCCTCGACGGGATGCGCGATCACGACGAGGCGTGGCGGCCGCTCGCGGCCGGAGCGGTGGCCGGCCTCTCCTTCCTGGCGAAGTACTCCGGCGTGCTCCTGCTCGCGGTGGGCCTGCTCTACGTGCTGGTCTCTCCCGGAGGCCGCCGGTGGCTCAGGCGTCCCTCGCTGTACCTGGGAAGCCTGGTGGCGCTGGCCGTGGCGAGCCCGGTGCTGGTGTGGAACCAGCAACGTGGCTGGCCGTCACTCGCGCTGCACTTCGTGGAGCGGCGAGCCTCCACCGACCCGGCCACCCTGGCGCTCAACGCCTGGCATGCGCTGGTGGGACAGCTCGGACCGCTCCATCCGCTGATCTTCCCCGGCCTCCTCGTCGTCCTCTGGATCTGCATCCGCCGCTCGAGCGGGGACGATCGCTACCGCTTCCTCGCCCTGGCCAGCTGGCCGGTGCTGCTCTTCTTCTGGGTGATGATGGCGCGGGTCCGCGACGCGGAGTCCCACTGGACCATGGTGGGGTACATCCCGCTCGCCATCGCCGCGGGCGGGCTGCTCGACGAGCGCGCCGGTCGCCTCTCCCTGGCGCTCCGGTGTTACATCGCTGCCTGTCTCGCCGTCACCCTCGCCGGCACCGCCGTGTTCTACGCCTACGCCCAGGACCCCTCGCTCCGCCGCTTCCTGCCCGCCGGCAGGTACGACCCCGACCGTGACTTCTTCAACGAGATGTCAGGCTGGAACGACGTCCGGGCGGTGGTGACGCAACAGGCGGCGGCGATGGGACCGGACACCGTGGTGGCGAGCTGCCAGTACGCGCTCTGCGCGCACGTCCTGACCGCCCTGGACGATCAGCCTCCGGTCTACTGCCCGGGCCCGCGGCGAACGGAGTTCGACTTCCTGGGCCGGCGCGATCCACCCCCGACCGTTCCGGTGCTCTACCTGCACGACGACCACTACCAGGACCCGCCGTCGGCGCTGCTGCCGGACCGCGTCTGCCGTCCCATCCGCACCCTTCCCGTCGAGCGGGAGGGCGTGGTCATGCAGCGCTACCATCTCTGGGCCTGCTTCCCCGCGGGGAGAGGATGACCTTGGGCCCCGACGCCCCCCGCACCCTTCTCCGGCGCGCGGTGGACCGGCTCATCGGCTGGCAGCTCCGCCATCCGTCCCGGGTGCTCGCGGTCGTCGCCGCGCTCACCCTGGTGTCACTCTTCCTCGCCACCCGACTCCGGGTGGAGACGAGCTTCGAGAGCCTGCTACCCGAGTCGCGGCCGAGCGTGCTCGAGCTCCGCCGGGTCTCTGCCAGGACCTCGAGCCAGTCCACCATCTTCGTGGTCCTGGAGGGACAGGATCCGGCCGGCCTGCGCCGCGCCGCGGATGCGCTGGTCCCCGCGCTCCGGGAGATCGGACCGCCCTGGGTGGGCAGCGTGGAGAACGGCGTCCACGATGCGCTCGCCTTCCTCCGCCCGCGGACCGGCCTGTACACGGATCTGGAGACGCTGAAGAAGCTCCGGGACGACGTGGAGGCCCGCTACGCCTACGAGGTGGGCAAGGAGACGGGGCTGCAGCTCGGTCTGGACGAGGCGCCGCCGCCGCCCATCGCGCCGGACACGGTGAAGTCGAAGCTGGGCGTGAAGGCCGAGGACGAGCGCCGCTTCCCGGCCGACGGCCGCTACCAGAGCGCGGACGGGAAGAAGGCGGTGGTGGTCATCCGCAGCGGCATCGTCGGTGCCGACTTCCACAAGGCCGAGGAAGCCGTGGCCCGCGTCTCCGAGGTCGTGAAGCGGGTGAACCCCGCCTCCTTCGACCCGGCGGCGAGGTGGGACCTGAGCGGAGATCTTCTCATCGGGCTGGCCGAGTTCCGGCTCATCAACCGGGACCTGACCGAGGTGGGCCTGGCGGGGACGATCCTCATCCTGGGCATCGTCTTCCTCTATTACCTGCGTCTGCGGACCGTCATCTCGATGGGCATCGCCATCGGCATCGGCGTGGCCTGGACCTTCGCGCTCACCGAGTTGCTGATCGGCCGGCTCAATCTCGCCACCGGATTCCTCTTCACCATCATCGCCGGCAACGGGATCAACTTCTCCATCCTCCTGATGGCCCGGTACCTCGAGGAGCGCCGGCGAGGAACGCCCACCGAGCCGGCCATCGTCGAGGCGATGCGGCAGACCTGGCGCCCTACCCTCACCGCCGCGGCCACCGCCTCGGCGGCCTACGGCGCGCTGGTCATCACCGAGTTCAAGGGCTTCCGCGAGTTCGGATGGATCGGCGGGATGGGCATGCTGATCTGCTGGTCGGCGGCATACCTCGCGCTCCCGCCGATGCTGCTCCTGCTGGAGCGCTGGGCGCCGCTGGAGCGCGTCTCCTGGTGGCGTCGGGTGCTGCGGGTCCAGGGCGAGGGTGTGCCCTTCGGTGAGCCGTTCGCGCGCATCGTCGCCAGCGCGCCGCGCACCATCACGGTGGTGGGGGCGGCCCTGGCCATCCTGGGCGGGGTGCTGACCGTCCTCTACGTCCGCTCGGATCCGATGGAGTACGACACCAACAAGATCCAGAGCGACCGCCACGCCGTCGCCGAGGTGCACCGGCTGTTCCATGTGGCCTCCGAGCTCACCGGCTTCGTCGGCGTGGACGGGATGGCGGTGATGACCGACCGGCTCGACCAGGTCGCACCGCTGAAGGCGGCCCTCGAGGCACGCCGAGACGCCGAGCCGGCGGACGGCAAGCCCTTCAAGGACGTGCACACCTTGCAGGACTTCGTGCCGAAGCAGCAGGAGGAGAAGATCCCCATCCTGATGCAGCTCCGGCGCCGCATCCTGAAGGCTCACCGGATGGGGCTGGTGAAGGACTGGGAGAAGATCGAGCCTTACGTCCCTCCCGAGGATCTCCGGCCGTTCGGCATCGAGGAGCTCCCCGACGCCGTCGCCCGGCCCTACACCGAGAAGGACGGGACCCGCGGGCGCATCGTCTACATCAGCCCCGCCGACGGGAGCGACACCGCGGATGCGCACTACCTGCTCCGCTGGGCCGACGGCTATCGCAGCACGGTGCTCCCGGACGGAACGGAGATCCGCGGCTCCGGGCGGGCCGTCATCTACGCCGACATGTGGAGCGCCATCCTCAAGGACGTCCCCCGGGCCGTGGCGGTCTCGCTGCTCGCCACCTTGTTCATCGTCGCCATCAGCTTCCGCGAGCGACGGGCGATGGCCCGGGTCATCCTCTCGCTGATGGTGGGCATCTTCTGGACGGTGGGCGTGCTGGCGCTCTGGAAGTTCAAGCTGAACTTCCTGAACTTCATCGCCCTGCCGGTCACCTTCGGCATCGGCGTGGACTACGCGGTGAACATCGTCCAGCGCGATCTCGAGCTGCGCGATCCGCTGGAGGTCCTGCGGCGGACCGGGGGCGCGGTCGTCCTCTGCAGCCTGACCACGCTGCTCGGGTACCTGGCACTGACGCGGTCGCTCAACTACGGCGTCCGCAGCCTGGGCCTGACAGCGGTCATCGGGGAGGCAGCGTGCTTGCTGGCCGCGGTGATGTGGCTGCCGGCCGCGCTGCTCTGGATGAGACAGCGGCGCGCCGCCGAGTCGATTCCCTCGGGAGAGGCAGCGACGGGCTGAGGGACGATCTCCACGTTGCGGGAGTGGCATTGGACGGGAAGACCACGTAGGGGATGTGCAAGGTCCGGTCGTCGGACGCTGGATGGACGGGAAGATTTGCCCCGAAGGAGGACGGAAAAGGTCCGGTCTCGCGGGCAGCATCTCGCACGATCGGCCTGCGCGACCCCGGTCGCTCCTGGGACGCGCGAAACAGCGCAGGGCGTGACGAGGGCCGAAGCCTCCGGATGCGAACGTGGTCGGACCTGGTCCGCTTGAGAATGCTCCTGGGGCCCGGCTCACCGACCTCCAGGCCGACCACCCGGAGTCGGTGTCGGGCCGTCCTCCCACCCGATTGCTCGGCACGATTCGTCCGGCCCGACCGCGCTGATCCCATTTGATCCACCTGCCGCCACGCTTGCGCGTGGTTGCAGCCGCCGGTTTGCCCAACGGCGTTCCAGGATCAGAAGGGAACGGTCTCCCGGGAGGGGGGTCTCCGGCGGTCCGCCGAGCGTTCCAAAATGTTTGGGAAAGACGCTTTGCGGGTCGAAATGGAACGTCGGAGGGACCCCCCAAGACCCCCTCGCCCACGACCGTTCCAAACTGATCCGCATCGGGCGTCTGGCAAACCCGAGCCCTTCCCCGCCCGCGCCCGCGGACTCGCCCTGGATCAGCCGTGTTCCGCCAGAGCAGAGGAGGCCGCGCAGGCCGGTCGGGACGTGCAGCCCGCCAGCTCGCCGATCACTCGGTCCCTCGGGGCAGGAGCCCGTTCGATCTCACCGCAGCGTTTCGTGCCCTGGCCCGCGCGCGGCCTCGAGCGCGTCCTCCAGCCGGTCGTTTCCCCAGTACATCTCGCCGTCGACGAAGAAGGTGGGCGCTCCAAAGATGCCCAGCGCCTGCGCCCGCTGCACTTGCGCCCGCAGCCTCGGCTTCTCCTCCGGTGACTGCGACCGGGCGAGAACCTCCGCCGCCGGAACGCCGAGGCACTCGAGCACTTCGGTCACCGTCTCGACGCTGGAGATGTCCCGGTCCTCGGCGAAGTTCGCCCGCGAGAGCGCCCGGCAGAAGGGGCGAACCCATGGCGCGTCGCGGCCGGAGAGCGCCACTCGAATCGGGAGCACCGTGTTCTGCGGGAACCGCGAGGGCTTCTTCCAGGGCAACCCGTACTTCGCGGCCTGCCGCTCCATGTCCTTCCAGACGTAGGCGCCTTTCTCCTTCTGGAGCACGAAGGGCGAGCTCTTCCAGCCGAAGGCCTCGAACACCGGTCCCAGCAGGAACGGCTCCCAGCGCACGCTCACCCCGGACTGCTCCGCGAGCGCGTCGATGCGCATCAGCGTGAGGTAGCTGTAGTTGCTCGCCAGATCGAACCACAGCTCCATCGTCCGGCCGCCGGCGCTCACCGGAAGGTCACCAGCACGCGCGCCTCGATGCTCTGGCGCGGCGGCGCGTCGGGCGGCATGGCCGGATGGTCGAAGGCGGCGTGCGGCACGAAGCGCGCCAGGCCGCGATCCGAGTCGTACTGCTTGAAGAGCAGCACCTCGTCCCGCCGCATCTCCGACACGTACGACCACAGGTGGTCCGGGCGGTGACGGACCAGAGAGATCTCACCCGTGCGGTTGGGGTAGCGGAGCTCGGTCGGGACCAGATCCTCCGGGCGAGCCGTTCGCGCGTCGCACAGGGCCAGCGGCGTGTCGAGCACGGGCCCGGAACCGATGGACCGCCAGACGTTCACGATGGCGAACCGGCGAGGGAGCGGCCGGCCCGCGAGCACCTTCCCGAAGCGCGCCGCCCCCGAGGCCTCCGTGTAGTCCACGTGAACGCGGCCCGCTGGACCAGCGAAGGTGCCGCTCCGGCCGCCGAGGGTCATGGGAGGCCGTCCGAACTCCCGCCGCCGCAGCAGCGTATCGAAGACGTGCGCCGTCGCGCCGCCGGTCGCCCGGAGAACCAGCTCCAGCAGCTCGGGGACGTACCGGCTTTCCACCTCCTCCTCGTCCAGGAAGTCGTGCACCGAGGTGGGGGCGTGCCACAGCTCGAAGCCGTTCCGGTCGAGGTCGAGGAACCCCGAGGTGTCCCGAGCATCGTGGATGATCACCGACCGCGCCTCGTACTCGCAGCCGTCGGCGGGCATCCCCGGAGGCGGGTTGCCGACGTAGCTGAACGGGACATCCGGACAGCGGCCGAGGTACAGGAGCGAGGCGATGACCGACGCCGGACGCCGCCGCTCCACCTTGGTGAATTGCGCGATGCTCGGGTCCATGGGCCTTCTTCGTACGGGGTCACCGGCACGGGCTCCAATGCCGTCTCGGGCCGGTTCGCATGCGGAGCGGGAATGCCACCCCGCCTCCTGAACCTGCCGCCGCTGGAGCTCTTTCGCGGCTTCGTCGCCGTCGGGCGCTCGCTGAACGTCACCGCGGCCGCCCGGGAGCTGGCCATCACCCAGCCGGCGCTCAGCCGGCAGATCCACGCGCTGGAGGACGCGCTGGGCTGCGCGCTCTTCGTCCGGAAGCACCGCAGCCTCGAGCTCACGCCCGAGGGCACCCGCCTCTTCCGCACCGCAGACGCCTGGCTCGACCAGCTCGGCGAGGCCATCGAGGCGCTCCGGCCGGTGGATCCGAGCTCGGTGGCCATCACCACCTCCAGCGGCTTCGCGGCGCTCTGGCTCCTGCCCCGGCTGGCGGAGCTCCAGGCCAGACACCCCGACGTGGACCTGCGCGTGGTCGCCAGCAACCGCGTGCTCGACCTGGAGCGCGAGGCCATCGACCTCGCGGTCCGCTACTGCACTGCCGAGAACGCCCCGTCGGGCGCCGTCCGCCTCTTCGGAGAGGAACTGCTGCCCGTCTCCAGCGTCCCGGCGAACGTGGACGAACCGGCTCAGCTCGGCAAGGCGGTGCTCCTCGACTACGACGACCCGGCGCATCCGCTCCTCCACTGGGCACACTGGCTTCGCACGGCGGGCGTGTCCCGACCGAAGCCGGGCCGGGTGCTTCGCTTCACCCAGTACGAGCAGGCCATCCAGTCGGCGCTGGCCGGACACGGCGTCGCGCTGGGGAGGCTCGCCCTGGTGAAGCCGTTCCTCGAGTCGGGACAGCTCGTCGTCGCCACCGAGCGCCCGCCACTCTCCATCGAGTACGGGTACTGGCTCGTGTCCCGGAGCAGACCGCTGGGACGCAACGCCGGCCGGGTGCGGGCGTGGATCCTCTCCCGGGCCTCGGAGCGCTGACCACGTCCCGTCGCCCCGGGGTCAACCGCGGGGTGGGCTCCCAGCACGCATCGAGTGGCGCCGCAGCCCGCCCGTCCCGGATCCGGACAGCGCACCACCCGCTTCCCCGAGGGGGCCGCTGGCTGCGGCGGGCGCAATCTCCCGCCGCGGGAGGGCTAAGCCGCCCGGCATTCCGCCGGAGGAGCCGCCTTGCGATCCGCCCTGCACCGAACCCTGCTCGCCGTCGCCGTCCTCGCCGCGCCCACCGTCTGGTCCGCCGCGCTGGAACCCCAGCCGGCGCGCTTCGACCCCAGCGTGCTGGACTGGAACAAGGACCCCTGCACCGACTTCTATGCCTTCGCCTGCTCGCGCTGGCTGGAGGCCAATCCCATTCCCGGCGAGGAGATCGCCTGGGGCACCAGCTCTCCGCTGAACCTCTGGAACAAGGGTCTACTCCGCAAGACGCTCGAGGACGCGTCCCGCCCGGACCCGAAGCGTCCGGCTCACGAGCGACTCATCGGCGATGCCTGGGCTGCCTGCATGGACGAGCCGAGGATCGAGAAGGAGGGCCTGGCTCCGCTGAAGCCGGACCTGGACCGCATCGCCCGCCTCAAGGACAAGCGTGGGCTGGCGAGGGAGATCGCCGTTCTGCACCTCGCCCTGCCCGGTGCCGCGGAGACGGGCAACAACGGCACCGACGCGGCCCTCTTCGGTTTCGGATCCGGACCCGATCTGAGCGACGCCAGCATCATCGTCCTGGGCGTCGACCAGGGCGGCACCGCGCTCCCCGGCCGCGACGACTACCTCGGGGACGACGCGCGGACGAAGGAGATCCGCGAGAAGTACCTCCGTCACGTCGAGCGGATGTTCGTGCTCGCGGGCGAGAAGCCGGCCACCGCGAAGGCCTCGGCCGCCACCGTGCTCCGGATGGAGACCGCGCTCGCCCGGGCCTCGATGGACAACGTGACCCGGCGCGACCCGAAGGCGTGGAACAACGTCCGGACCCTCGCCGAGATCAAGCAGGGCACGCCGTCCTTCGACTGGGACGGCTACCTCGCGGCGGTGAACGCCCCGACGCCGAAGCACTATCTGGTGTCCGCGCCCGGATTCATGACGGGGATGGAGCAGCTGATCCAGTCCGCCTCCCTGGCCGACTGGAAGACCTACCTCCGCTGGTGGACGCTCCACGGTCACGCGCCGCTGCTGTCCAGCGCCTTCGTGCAGGAGAACTTCGACTTCTTCGGCCGCACCCTGAGCGGGAGCAAGAAGCTGCTGCCTCGCTGGCGCCGCTGCGTGAACATCGCCGATCGGGATCTGGGCGAGGCCCTCGGCGCCGCATACGTCGAGCGAGCCTTTCCTCCCGAGAGCAAGAAGCGGATGGACCAGCTGGTCAGCGATCTGCGCGCCTCGCTCGCCACCGGCATCGACGGTCTGGACTGGATGACGCCGGCCACGAAGAAGGCGGCGCAGGAGAAGCTCCAGGCCATCCTGCAGAAGATCGGCTACCCGGGCACCTGGCGTGACTACAGCACCGTGAAGATCGACCGCACCAAGCTGGTGCAGAACGTACACTCCGCCTCGGCCTTCGAGCTGCGGCGCCAGCTGGCCAAGGTGGGCAAGCCGCCCGACCGGCTGGAGTGGACGATGACCCCGCCCACGGTGAATGCCTATTACTCGTCGCAGTTCAACACCATCAACTTCCCCGCGGGCATGCTCCAGCCGCCCTTCTTCGACGCCGGCAAGGACGACGCCGTGAACTACGGGGCGATCGGGACGGTCATCGGCCACGAGATTCTCCACGGGTTCGACGACTCGGGCCGCCAGTTCGACGCCGTGGGCAACCTCCGCGACTGGTGGACTGCCGCGGACGCGAAGGCCTACGAGCAGCGGGGCCAGTGCATCGTGGACCAGTACACCCACGACGTTCCCGAGCTGGAGGTGAAGACCAACGGGAAGCTGACCCAGGGCGAGGACATCGCCGACAACGGCGGGACCCACCTCGCGCTCGCCGGTCTCGACCGAGCTCTGGCCAAGGCAGGCACCAGCCCCACCGCCAAGGGCCCGGACGGGCTCACCGCCCGCCAGCGGTTCTTCGCCGGCAACGCCTTCGCCCGATGCCAGAACATCCGGCCCGAGTTCGCGCGGGTGATCATCCGGACCAATCCCCACTCGCTCAACGAGTACCGCGTGAACTACGTGCTCGCGAATCAGCCGGAGTTTCGCGAGGCCTTCGCCTGCGGCACCGGGAAGCCCATGGCGCCGGCGAAGACCTGCCGGGTCTGGTGAGCGCCGGGCGATGACCCGCGCCGGAGCCCTCCTCTTGCTTCTCTCTGCCTGCGCCACGGGCGGCGCAGGCTCGCCGGTGGCGAGCTCGGTCCTCCTCGAGGCGCCGGACGAGACGTGTGAGCGGCTCGGACCGATGGCGGTCCGGATGTCGAGCGACCTCCTGATGTCCCAGGACGCTCTGCGCGCTTCCGCGGTGTACGCGCTGCAGGAACGCGCGGCCGCGCGGGGGGCCACTCACCTGGTCGTCGCGCGGTCGTCGAGCCCCGCCATGGTCGCCTATGCCACCGGTGCGGCGGCGTCGGGTGTCGCCTATCGGTGCCCTGACTGGCACTGAAGCGTTGCCGTCGCACCGCATGCGACTTTTGTAAACAAGAGTCACTCGCGGCTGACTGGAGAATTTCGCCGCTGGCGGTGAGCGCGCTCGGCCGGCCTCGGGCCAGGGGCACGAGCCACACCTGACCACATCGAGATCAGTCCTTCGTGCATCGCGCGAGGCGTGTGAGGGTCCGCGCCTTCACAACGAACCCGGGCGAGCTCGCCGAGACGCCCGAACACGGGAAGGCATGACACCACGATTCTCGACAGCGACCGCCACCGTTCTCGCGTTGCTCCTCGCCTCAGTCACTGGCTGTGGCCCCTCCGAATCCGGCGACCAGCAGGAAGCCTCCGACATCGGGACCGACACCGCGGCGATCGACTCCTCGTTCCTGCCGAAGCAGTTCCAGGCGCGCTGGTCCCCGGGCATCCCAGGCGGCGTGCCGAGGGACAACGATCCCGCCCGGCCGGCCACGGTCTGGCTTCCGGCGGGGAATCCCTACGGCGGCTACTCGGTGAACCCGGCCCTCGCCGGCCAGGGGAACGCCGCGGCTTTCACCAGCGCGATGCAGGCGGCGATCAGGTCCGCCGGCGCCGCGGCCACACCGAGTAGCCGGAAGATCGTCCTGCTCAAGGCCGGGACCTACTACGTGAACCCGCAGACTCTCCCCAACAAGGGAGGACAGGTCGGTCTCTACGTGACGGTGGACAACGTCACCATCCGCGGTGAAGGCGCCGACCGGACCCGCCTCGCCGCCAACGGAACCATCCCCAACTACGGAACGGTGGTGCTCTTCGGCCATCGGAACGGCTTCTCCGACGCCGACTTCCACGTGACCTCCGTGACCTCGAACGCGTGGATGGGGACGAGCACCGTCGCGGTTTCGGACGCCAGCCGCTTCGCCGTGGGCGACGTGATCACCATCGACATGCTGGACGGTGCCGCGGTCCCGGTGGGAGGCGTCCAGCTGAACAGCAGCTTCCTCTGGTTCTACGACGGCCAGTACTTCAAGCGGCAGCCCGCGTACTCCTGGGCGGGACCGGGTACCGGTGCACCGGCGGTCAACGTCGGCAGCCTCGCCAGCGCCAACTCCGCCGCGATCAGCGCCGTCCCCCGCTGGCGCTCGGTGATGCAGTCGAGCGAGATCGTCTCCATCAGTGGCAACACCCTGGTGCTGAAGGACCCGCTGGTGAAGGACTTTCTCACCACGCGCTCGCCGCAGGTGTGGCGGGTGGTCGCCAAGGACAACGTCTCGGCGTTCCTGGGCAACCGCTGGTCGGGAATCGAGAACATCGCGGTGGCCGGCGGCAACAACCAGTGGGGCTTCCCGGGCGGAACCATCGCCTTCAGCTACATGTCCTACGCCTGGGCGAAGAACGTGGAGGCCGACGGCTCGCGCGGAGGCGACTCCGCCCACCCGGGGAAGGACGGCTACAACATCGGGCTGGGGCGCTGCTACCGCTGCGTGATCCGCGACTCGTACGTGCACGACTCGCGTGACGAGAACCCCGGCGGCCAGGCCTACGGCATCGTGATCGGCACCGGAAGCTCGGCGAGCCTGGTGGAGAACAACATCTCCGTCGACAACAACAAGCCGATCGCCTCCATCGCCAGCGGCGGCGGGAACGTCATCGCCTACAACTACGTGGACAATGCGCACATCTGGAGCTCGCCGGGCTGGCAGGAGAACGCGATCGACGACAGCCACGGCGCGTTCACTCACCACGACCTGATCGAGGGCAACTGGACGCCCAACCTCGGCTCGGCCACCACCCACGGCAACTCCGGCTGGCACGTCCACTTCCGCAACTACGCGACCGGCAGGAACTCCTCGGGGAACGTCACCGGCAACCTCCGCGCAGTGGGCGTCGATGCGTGGACCCACGAGAGCGCCTTCGTCGGGAACGTGCTCCGCGGCGGCAACGTCTACGAGACCAATCCCTCCTCCCGGAACGGGACGCCCATCTTCGCCCTGGGCAACAACTTCCTCTCCGGAGGGAACTTCGACAACGGATACGCCAAATCCCACATCTGGCGCGACGGGAACTGGGACTCGGTGAACGGCCGGACTCTCTGGGCGAGCGGGGCGAAGACCCTGCCGCCCTCGCTCTACCTGAGCAGCAAGCCGGCGTTCTTCGGGACGCGTGCCTGGCCCTGGGTGGATCCGATCAGCGGCACGGCGGGAACGCTCCCGGCAAAGGCGCGGTACGACGCGCACACGCCCAACGTCGTTCCCTGATCCAGGCGAGCGGAGCGGCCGGCGCATCACTTCCGGTCGCTCCGCCGCAGCTCGCACCGCGGTCAGGGGTTCGTGACCCGGACGCCGTAGCTGCCGGTGGTCCCGGACACGCCGGCGACCTCCACGATGTACGTGCCGTTGCCGAACGGCGCGGCGGTGGGAATCGTGAACGAGGCCACCTTCTCCACTCCCGAGGAGAACGTGGTCGGGAACCCGGTGATGCCGTAGGCGCCAAAGGGCGGATCCTGCCGCGAGGTGTAGTCGCCGTTGGGCAGGATCCTGGAGACCCGCAGCTCGCCGGCGAAGGCGGCGTTCACCCGGACCGTGTACGACTGCCCGCCGGTCCCGGAGAAGCTGAAGTAGTCGCGCTCGCCGACGACGTCGATCACCCCTGCGGTGGCCCCTGCGCCGAGGGTGAGCGGCACCGGCGGCTCCAGCGAGATCACCGCCAGCGAGAAGTCCAGCGTCGCGGTGGCCGGCGTGTTGTCCACCGAGATCAGGTAGCTCCCGGCAGCGAGCGCACCCGGCTGCTCACCGGGGGTGGACCCGGTCGGCGCAATCGAGAGCTCACCACCGTAGTTGCCGAAGATGCTGTCCGAGGCCCACACGATGGTCGATCCGTACACGCCCGAGGTCGCCCCGGTGTTGACGATCCGGACCAGGTAGCGACCCTGGGCGACGTCGTACCGGAAGGACGCCCACTCGCCCGCGGCCAGCGATCCGCTGTTGACGCCGTCCACGCTCGACGTCACCGGGACCGGCCGGATCACGGACACGGTCGCCGCGCCCGTGCCAGTCTCGGTGATCGAGCTCCCCGAGTAGTTGCGCAGCACCGTCGGGCCCGTGGTCTTCACCCAGCGCGGCCGGCTGATGGCGCGCTTTGGTCCAGACGTTCCGGAGCTCGAGGTCTCGACGAAGCCGTCGTTGACCCCGTCCACCACCGCGGACAGCCCGAGCGCACCCGGCGTGTCGATGCGGAGCCCGAACAGCTCGCCCTTGGTCAGTGAGAAGGCGTACCGGAGCTGCTGACCGATGGGCAAGGTGAACGAGGTCTGTGTCACGGGATTGGTCAGGGTGAGTGGAGCCACGGCGGGAACCGTGTTCACCCGCAGGGTGTACGGGCCGTTCGAACCGGTGAGGGCCTCGAGGAATACCGTGTGCACGCCGGTGACGGAGAAGGTCCGGACGATCGAGCCACTTCCTTGCGGGAGGAGCGAGCCGTCCGGCGCGAACATCGAGGCGGCGATGGTCGACGTCGCGGCCGCTGGCTGGAGCAGCTTCCACGCGACCTCGTTCCCTTGCACCCCGTCGAGCGCATACATCCGGTAGGGAGTCGAGAGCGTCCCGGTCACGTCGGTGTCGAACGCCAGCGTCGAGGGGACGAGCGTCGTCACGGTGATCGTGGCGCTGGACGGCCCCTGGTTGCGGAACACCTCGACCAGCGGGAGCACCCCGGCCGGGGCTCGCTCGGCCTGGCCCCCGGTGGCGGCGGTGGAGCCGCAGCCCACCAGGAAGGTGCCGTGGAGCGGCCAGCTGAATGCGCCGATCTGGCTGTTCCCGGTACAGGTGAGGGTGAGCCCGTACAGCCCTCCGGCAGGAGGCTTCACCACGTACAGCTTCGAGCTTCCGCCGGACAGATCGCTGAGGGTCTTCGTCCCCGGGACCGCAAGAACCTCGGCCGCCGGCTTCGACAGCGAGAGCTCCAGCGAGCCCGGGCCCGACGCCACGTTGGTGACGCGCAGGCGGTAGGTCCCGGCCTGCGCGATGCCCAGCCGCAGCGGGAGCTGACCCTGCCCCTGGACCCAGGTGCTTCGGGCCAGCTCAGAGCCGCCCGGGCCGAGCAGGAGGAGATCGTACTGGGTGCCATTGTTGGTCTGCTCCAGCTCCGCCTCGAATGCCTCGTCCGCCCCCAGGGGAAGGTCGAAGCAGCGCACCTGGCCGGCGCTGAAGCTGAAGATCTGGGTCAGCGGAAGCGTGGGGCTGGTGACGCTGCTGCAATCTCCGAGCTCCCGGACCTCGATCCGGTACGCACCGGGAAGCCCGTTGTTCCCGGTGACCTCGATCAGGTACTCGCCGGCGAGAGGCGACGCCTCGGTCACCACTCCGGGAGTGGGGCTGAACGTCGCCGTGCCGGCCACCGCGCCGCCCGGCCGCTTGACCGAGACCGAGCCGGTGATGGTCGAGCCGCTCTGGCTGATCCGCACCTCGAAGCCTGTCCCGGCCCCCGGCGTGAGGCGGAACCGGTCCACCTCACCCGGAGCCGACATCACGTACGCCTCGTCCCAGGGCAAGGTGATGGTCTCGTCGTCCACGCCTCCGATGGGGGTGAGCTGCACCTCCACGTCCTCGGTGACGTCCGGCCCCCCGCGGAAGATCTGCGTCCCCCGGTACGTGCCGTTGAGCGCGGAGGAGGTCACCGCGATGTCGAGATTCGCCGGCATGGGCAGAACCTTGCCGCCGCCGCCCGGGGTGTTGTCGTACGCCGCGGTCACCGGGATGCGAGAGGTGACGGCGGTCTGTCCGGCGCGCAGCGAGGCTTCGCCCCGACCGGCGCGCAGCCCGCCGCCGCTCGGCTGGTCCGGCCCGGTGCCGTAGTGCCAGCAGTAGCCGGTGTTGGTCAGGTCCTGGCAGGGCAGACCGGGCACGGTGACGATGCAGCACCTCGGCTTCGGCTTGTAGTAGGGGCCCCAGCTGTCGGCGTTCCACCAGGTGAAGTGCCCCACTGGACCGCGCAGCGCGAAGCCGGTGGGCGAGCCGGCCGCCGCGACGACGGTCCCCTGTCCTTCCTGGATCCACGCCGAGGAGCGCGGGTCGAGCGACCACAGCGCCACCGTCGCACCGGCGGCGACCGGGGAACCATCGACGTGGAGGTCGGTGTACATCGGGATCTCGAGCGCCGCCTGCTTGCCGGGGGCGAGCTGCACCGGCGCGCCGCCCTGCGCGAGGACCACCTCGACCGTGCCGTAGCTCAGGAGCGCTCCTTCGGCCCCCGTCGAGTCGAATCCCTGGAACTTCCCGGGGAAGGCGCGCACGTTGGACGCCACGTTCACCGGCGTCATCGACACCTCCACTGCTCCGGTGACCGGCGCTCCGGTGCCGTCCACCAGCGCACCGGGGGGAAAGGTGACCCTCGCTCCGTCCTTCCCGGTGAGCGTTCCGCCTGCCGCGGCGTCGGACAGGGTGAGCGGCTCCTCGCGCGGGAGAAGGGTCGCCTCCACGTAGCCCGAGTCCGCGGTCTGGGGAACGGTGATGGTCCGAAGCTGCTCGGCGTAGCCGGCCTTGCCGAACCGCAGCGTCACCGGAACGCCGCGCGGCGTGAGGACGGTGGCCAGTCCGTCGGCGCCGGTGGTCTGGGAACCGCTGAACCCCACCACCTCGACCGCGACACCCTGGAGCGGGCCGTTCGCATCGGTCACCACCGCCACGGTGGGCACGGGACCTGCCGCCGCGGGCCCATCCTCCACGGTGACGATCTTCTCGGCCGTCGCGGTGCCGCCCCTGCCGTCCGACACCCGGAGGCGAACGGTGACGGTGCCAGGCGTGACGAAGAGGTGGGCCAGCTTCGTCGCGCCGCCCCGCGAGCCGTCGCCGAAGTCCCAGTCGAACGTCAGGACGTCCTCGTCCGGGTCGGTCGAGCCGCTCCCGTCCAGGACGAGCGGCTGACCCTGGGTGACGGTCGAGTCGCCGGAGATGACCGCGCTGGGGGTGTGGTTGTTGCCGGTTCCACCGTCCGGGGTTCCTCCGCCGCCCGGATCCTTGCTGCTGCAGGCCAGGGCGAGCAGCGCGCAGGCCAGCGCTGACACCACTCCAGGGGACCGCATCGCCATCGGTCGTCTCCTCACGTCGAACCTCCGCGAGGAGGAGGACGGGAAACGGCCGCGAAACGGATCATCGGCCCGTCAGTGCGGGCGGTTCGCCTCGGAAGCGACGCGCTGGAACCTGGCCTGGAACGCGTCGGCGACCCCGGGCTGCAGCGCCGCGCTCTGGCGGGCGCGCGCCAGCTGCTCCCGCGCCCCGGCCTGCTCCCCGGTCCCGAGCCGCGCCTCGGCGATGAGGAGGTGCAGCTGGATCAGCGAGGGGCTGCCCTCGTACTGGGTGGTCCGGAGCAGTCGCTCGGCTCGCTCCAGCAGTGGAAGCGCCCGGTCCGGTCGCCGGCCGGCCAGCTCGGACTGGCCGGCGAGGATGGCCGCTGCGGACTCGACCTCGGGGAAGTAGGCCCGCTCGGGGTCGGACTCGAGCTCCCGGAGCACGGACTCCGCCACCGCCAGGGCTCCGGCCGCGTCAGCGCGCGCGAGCTTCACCCTCCCCGCGAGCAACCGGCTCTGACGGACGCGGTCGAGCATCCCGGGTCCCCCGGCCGCGAGCCGCGGGCGCGCCTCCTCCAGACGGGCCTCCGCCTTCTCCAGCTCGCCCCGGGCCAGCGATACCTCCGCGAGCGCGAGGAGCGGAGGCCCGGTGATCGGGTCGGTGGCGCTCGTCGCCTGCGTGCGCAGCGACCGCGCGTCTTCCAGCGCCTCCTCGGCCTGGTCGAGGCGACCGAGCACGAGCCGGGCACGGCCCTGCATGAACCTGGCGTGGGCGAGCGAGACGAGCAGCTTGCCGTTGCCGCGAATCCGCTCGATGGATCCGGCGCTCGCCAGCGCGTCGACGACACGGCCGGAACGCAGGAGCGACTCGGCCAGGCCGATCTCCGTCCGGAGCGTGTTCGGATGCTCCGGGCCGCGGAGCTCGCGCTTCCGGGCGAGGGTCTCCCGGAAGAGCGGCTGCGCCTCGGCGTGCGCCCCCCTCCGGTCCAGGTACTCGGCCAGCTCGGCCCGGGCATCGACCGTGTGCCGATGCATCTCCCCGGCCTGGATCCGGAAAGCCTCGGTGGCCTCGCGCATCTCCTTCTCGCCGGCCCCGAATCGCCCCAGCTGGCTGAGGACGCGCGCGTGCATCTGCCGTCCGCCCGCCATCCGGCTGCGTCCTCGCTCCAGGAAGGCGGCGAGAGCGATTCCTCGGGCCAGCGCCCGCTCGGCCTCCGCGTACATCCGCCGGCTCTCGTGCATCCTGCCCAGCGCGTACCAGGCGTCCACCAGGTCATCCGAGGGACCCGCAGGATCGAGGAGCCGGATCGCCTCCTCGGCCATCCGTACCGCCTCGTCGTCCTCGAGGAGATGCGCGAAGAAGGAGATCTCGCATCGGGCGACCAGGGCCCTGGCGCGGATGTTGTCTCCGCGTTTCCCGCCGGCGCTGGCTTCCTCCGCCGCCTGGGCGAGCAGCGCATCCGCCTCCTCGTACCTCTGCTGGTTGCGGACCGCCTTCGCCACTCGCACCCGGGCGCCCGCGGCCTCCAGGCTCCTCGGGCCGTGCTCGGCCTCGACCATGCCGAGGAGCTGCCGGAAGAGCGCCTCGGCCTTCTTCGGCGTGTCGAGCTCGGTGTGCAGCACCCCGAGCTCGAGGAGTAGCTCCTTGCGGACCTCCGGAGAGTCGCCGAGCTCCTTCTGGATTCTCTGCACCCCGATGTCGAGGAGCTGCTCGGCGGTTGCAGCCCGGGCAGCCACGCCGTCGGGATGCTCCACGCTGTTCTGCCGGAAGATGCCGAGGAGGAACTCCTTCACCGCTCGCGCCTTGCTGGCCTCCAGCCGCGCCTCGCGGGCCTTCCACAGGACCCCGCCCGCCCCCCCGGCGACGGCCAGCAGCGCGAGAACGACGGAGGCGAAGGCCAGCGGGTTCCTGCGAACGAACTTGCCGAGGCGGTCGAGCGCACTCGGGGACCGGGCCCGGATGGACCGGTGCTCCAGCCAGGCCTCGAGGTCGTCGGCCAGCGCAAGCGCGGACGGATAGCGCTCCGCCGGATGCTTGCGCAGCGCCTTCCGGACGATGCGGTCCAGGTCGCCGGAGAGCTCACGGCGGAGCCGGGTGGGGCTGGTGCTCCGCGCCGAGGCGACGTCGACATCGGCGACGGCCGCGCCCAGCGGGACCGGGTCGGTCTCGGTGATCTCCCGCGCCATCTGGGCGAGGGAGAGCCGCCCCGTTCCGTAGGGGCGCCGTCCGGCGAGGAGCACGAAGAGCACCATCCCCAGGCCGTAGACGTCGGTCGCGGTGGTCACCGCCGCGCCGGAGATCTGCTCGGGAGAGGCGTACTCGGGCGTGAGCAGCCCACCGGCGGTGCTGGCCAGCTCCAGAGCCGGGTCCTCCTCCAGCAGCTTGGCGATCCCGAAGTCGAGGAGCTTCACGTCCCCGGCCTCGGTGACCAGCACGTTGGAGGGCTTGAGGTCGCGGTGCACCACCAGCCGGGCATGAGCGTGCGAGACGGCGCTGCACACCTGGAGGAAGAGGCGGACCCGCGCCCGGACCTCGAGGCGCTGCCGGTCGGCGAAGACGTCGATGCGCTCGCCATGCACGTGCTCCAGCACCAGGAAGCGCCTGCCATCGGGGGTGTGGCCCGCGTCGAGGAGCTGTGCGATGTGCGGGTGCGAGAGGCGAGCGAGGATCCTTCCCTCCCGGGCGAACCGCTCGTCGGCGTCGGCGCTGCTCCCCCGCGCGTGAAGGAGCTTCACCGCCGCCTCGCCCTCGTAGAGCCCGTCCGCCCGTCGCGCGAGCCACACCTGCCCCATCCCGCCGGCCCCGAGAGGCTGCCCGAGGCGCCACGCTCCGAGCTGGAGCCCGGACAGGTCCTCGCCCCCGCGAGCTCCGACCGGGTCCGTCACCTCCGGGGAGCTGGCGAGGAACCCATCCGCCTCGGCCTGCGCATCCGCCTGGAGCAGCGCCTGGACGCGGCGGTGCAGCTCCGGTGACTCGGTGCGGAGCCGGTCCAGGGTGGTCTGCCGCTCCTCGTCCGGCAGTGCCACCAGCGCCTCGAAGCGCTCCATCGCCGCCCGCCAGCCCGACGCGGAGTGCTCGAGGTTCATCCGCTCACCGCCCCAGGTAGTCGAAGAGGAAGGCCCGGGCCTTGCGCCAGTCGCGCTTCACCGTCGGCACCGAGACCGAGAGGTGCTCGGCCACCTCGGCCTCGTTCAGCCCTCCGAAGTAACGGAGCGTCACCACCCGGCTGGCACGGGCATCCACCCGCTCCAGCGCGGCGAGCGCCTCGTCCAGATCGACCACAGACTGGTGTTCCGGCATCTCCAGACCGTGCGCCGTGTCCAGGGTGACGGGCCGCTCTCCGCCGCCGCGCTTGCTCGCGCTGCGCGCGCGCACGTAGTCGACGACCACGTTGCGCATCACCGCCGAGGCGTAGCCGAAGAACAGCTTCCGGCTGGCAGGCGCCACCCGCTCGCTCTCCAGCAGTCGCAGCGAGGCCTCGTGGAGCAGCGCCGACGGATCGAGCGACACGGTGCCGGCGCGGGAGAGGTGCCCGCGGGCCAGGCCCATCAGCTCGCCGTAGACCAGCCCGAACAGACGCTCGCGCGCGGCGGAATCCCCGCGCGACATCTCACCGAGCAGCTGGGTCACGTCCCCCATCCCTCGGGCTCCTCCCTGATGACCCGGTTGCGAGCGGAATGTAATCGAGTGGCGAGAGACCCGGACCCTGAGTTCGGGAGGACCCAGCCCCGCTCTGCGCGGACGTTCAGGAACCTGGGGCCCGACCTGGGCCGCCGAGCTCCCGGCGAAGCGCCGCACGCACGTCCTCGATCTGCACCCGGTGGTCCGCGGCCTTGAACACGACCTGGTCACCGCGCCGGATGACGAGCCCGTGGCTCTCGAACCCGAGAGCATGCACTTGCTCCGGGGCGCCCGGGGCGAGGTGCTCCACGGTGCTCACCCGCACCTTCGGACCGAACTCGCTCGGAAGCCCGCTCACGGCGGACCGCACCTGCGCGCAGACGCCTCAGTCGCGCAGGTACCAGTACGTCACCTCGAGCGGAGGCTCGGGGCGGGCGCACCCGAGCGCGAGGAGGAGCAGGAGCCCCACCCGTCCCGTCAGTTCTGCGTCGCGTAGAAGTAGTTGAGGCACATCTCGTCCGTTGTCTTCTCGCCCCAGACCACCGTCGAGGCGGTCGGGTTGTCCCAGGTGCAGCTCAGCGAGAGCTGGGTCCCGACGGTGAGGTGAAGCGGCGAGCCGAAGAAGTACGTCTGCTGCCAGTGGAAGTCCCAGGAGGGGATGTCGACCAGGCACTCGTTGCCCGCCTTCACGGTCACCCGCCGTCCCTTGGTGTGCATGTGGGGGATGACGCCCCAGAGTACGCCGGTCGCCGGTGAGCCCAGGTTCAGCGTGGAGGTGTAGTTGCTCGCGCCTGCCGGGATGCTGAAGCCGAGGTTCGCGAAGGGAAGGATCGCCGCCGGCTTCGACACCGGCGCGGAGGCGAGCTGCATCTTCACCCGGGTGGTGTCGGGGGCCGGGGGGCCGGCCGCGAGGTTGTAGTGGACCTGCATCACCACCACCTCACCGGCCCTCATGAGGATTCCGGTGTCCTGGGGAAAGCGCGTCGCCTGCGTTCCCGGCACCCAGCCGCCGAGCAGCCTCGGCGTACCGCTGGTCCCCGGTCCGCCGAAGCAGGTCCAGCCCGGGTCGGGGTCTGCCCCGTCGGCGATGGCCGCGTCCGTCGCGCCGGCCGCGAAGAGGAGGACGTGGTGCACCAGCTGTCGCTGCCCGGGATCGACGTCCACGCCGACCAGCCAGCGGTCCACCGTCAGGCCGGGCTGGAGGAGGAAGCAGTGGTAGTCGTCGCCGAGCGAGGCCTTGGGGGTGTACGGCTGGTCCGGGACGAGGTCCAGGTCCGGCGCGGGCAGCCCCGTCTCCGGCGGGAGATAGGGAATCGACTTCGACGGGTCACCCTCGGGGGTGCCCCCGGTCGCCCAGGCGACGATGGTGGCCACGTCGGCGTCCGAGAGCCGACGCGAGGCCTGCAGGGGACGGCAATCCTCGGAGGGCTTCCAGGGCGGCATCCGCCGGACCGACACCGAGTTGGCGATGTACTGCGCATGCGACCGGGCGTCCTCGTACGTCTCGAGGGGGAACGGGGCGACGCCGCCGCTCACGTGACAGGACTGACAGTGCTGCTGGAGGAGCGCCTGCACCTGGCCGTAGTACGGAAGCACCGGCGCGCCGGAGTCCTGCCCCGAGGAGCCCCCGCTGCAGCCGAGACAGGCGAGGAGTGCGGCGGCGCAGGAGAGCTCCGGAACACGCATCGGCCCGGGAGCCTAGCCGAGACCGGGAGCTCGCCGCGCCAGGGCCGGCTCCGCAGCTGTCGACTACCGGGGTGGCGGTCAGCGAACCAGGAACAGCCGCTGCTGCTGCTCGGCGAAGAAGTGGTACCCGTCCTTCTTCAGCGCCGCCGGGTCCTCCTCCATCATGAACACCTCCTGACCGCCCCACTCGGGGACCGCGGTCCGGGTGTTGAGCTCGATGGAGAGGTACGAGCCATCGCGGAGCGGACGCGAGGGTTCCTTCCGCGCCGCGGCCCGCATGTCGATGTTGGGTCCGAGCGCGTGCCCCTGGAACCCGAGGGGGTGCGAGTAGATCTGCGCGTTGATCCCCCGCGCCTTCATCTTTGCCATCGTGCCGTCATACACCTCGGCGGACGGCCGGCCCGGACGCGCCTCCTCGCGCATCATCACGTTCTGGAGTGCGTTGGTGTTGGCCAGCGCGGCCTCGAGACCGGCCGGAGCCGCGTCCTCGCCCTCTCGCAGGACGTAGGCCATGCGCTGGAAATCGGTGTTCAGCCCCACGAAGGTGAAGCCGAAGTCCAGATGGACCACGTCACCCCGCTGGATGACCACGGCCTCGTCGGAGATGGCCAGGAAGCCCCGCGACATCTCCGGCGCCATCCCCTTTCGCTGGACGCGGAGGTCGGGCTGGAACCACAGGCTCACGCCCAGGTCCCAGGCCTGGTCGTAGAGCCAGCGCCGGACGTCGCCCACGCGCGTCGTCCCCGGCTTGATGACCTCCGACGAGAGCGCGCGGCGGGCGAGCGTCTCGGTGAGCTTCACCATCGTCGCGTAGACCGGCGCCTCCTCGGGGAGGCGGGTGTCGGAGTACTCCTCGATGAGCTCCGCCGCGGGCACGAAGCGAGCCTTCGCCTCGGGCCCCATGGCCTCGGCGAGCAGGTCGTAGCTGGACCTGGTCAGGCTGCGGGTGACTCCGCGCTTGCCGTCGATGGAGAGAGCGATGGTCTTCGGGCGGTACTTCTCGTAGAGCGCCTTCATCGCCTGGTCCCACGGCTTCGGGTCGCGGTCGGCCTCGAAGTAGCGGGACAGCGACTCCTCCCAGAACCCGGTGACCGCGTGCCGCTTCAGGCCCGCGGCCCCTGCGTCGACGAAGACGAAGATGTCACGGTTGCCGGCGTATGGGCGCGGTGGGGCGACGACCTGGGTCAGCGGGTCGTCGTGGAACTCCTCGTTGACCACGATCCACATGGCGACACCGTGGCGCCGCATCATCTCCAGCAGCAGCGCGTGCCTGCGGGTCAGCCAGTCCTCGCGGATGCAGATCTGCTCGGTCCAGGAGGGGAGCGCGGTCCGGTCGAGGGGGGGCGTGGGCGACGGGGCGGCGGTGTGGGCGCAGGAGCAGAGGACGACGACGAGCAGCGGGGCGAGGGCGGAGCGCATGGGAGCCCCCGTTCATACGCGGGAGCCGCTTCACTCCGGGAATGGAAATTGGACGCGGCGCGGCGTTCCGGGCTTCACCCCCGGGCCGCAGCCGGTGATAGTCACCCTCCTACCAAGCCGATGGAATCGCCCGTCCTCTCCGTGTCCGACGCCCTCGCCGGCAAGCGCATCCTGCTGACCGGCTGCACCGGATTTCTGGGGAAGGTCACCCTCACCATGCTCCTCCACCGCTACGGGGAGGTGCTCGGCCGGGTCTGGGTCCTGGTGCGGCGCGGCTCGTCCACCAGCGCCCATGCGCGCTTCGTGGAGAAGGTGGTCCGGAGCGAGCCCTTCCAACCCCTGCGCGACCACCAAGGCGACGACCGGGCCGAGGCGTTCGTCCTCGAGCGGTGCCGGGTCCTCGACGGGGACATCACCGACCCGCTCCTCGGGCTCTCGGAGGAGACGCTGCAGCAGCTCGCCGGCCAGGTCGACGTGGTCGTCAACTGCGCGGGACTGGTCTCCTTCAACCCGCCGCTCGAGGTGGGGCTGAAGATCAACACCTACGGGGTCCGGAACGCCGTCGAGCTCTGCAAGCGCCTCGGTGTTCCGCTCGTTCACGTGTCCACCGCCTTCGTGGTGGGGAACAAGCGTGGCCTGGTCTTCGAGGACGAGGAGATCGTCGGCTACTTCCCCAGGAAGGGCGAGCTGGACGGCCGCGACTTCTCGCTCCAGGACGAGCTCGACGACGCAGCGCGGCTGGTGAAGCGGCTGCGGGAGCAGGCCGAGGACCACGCGCTCACCTCCGAGTTCCGGAGCCGGGCCCTCGAGCGCCTCGAGGAGGACGGCCGCGACGGGAAGGACGAGAAGTCGCTGCGCCTCGCGGTGGGCCGCGAACGCAAGCTGTGGCTCACCCAGAAGCTCACCGAGGCGGGGATGGACCGCGCGCGGAGCTGGGGCTGGCCCAACACGTACACCTACACGAAATCGCTCGGCGAGCAGGTCATCGCCGGCACGCCCGACCTCCGCTACGCCATCGTCCGGCCGAGCATCGTGGAGAGCGCGCTGCGCTTTCCCTTTCCCGGGTGGAACGAAGGATTCACGACCTCGGCGCCGCTGTCCTTCGCCGGCATCAAGGGGCACCGGCTCATCCCCGCCGCCGAGAACAGCATCCTGGACATCATCCCCGTGGACCTGGTGGCCGGCTCGCTCATCGCCATCACCGCGCGGGCGCTCACCTTCTCCGAGCGCCGCGTGTACCAGCAGGCGTCGGGGGACTCGAACCCGTTCTACGCCCCGCGCTCGGTCGAGCTGGTGGGCCTGTACCGGCGCAAGCACTACCGCGACCGGGAGACGGGTAGCGCGCTCCTCAACGACGTGTGGAGCCGGGTGGAGCCGCAGCCGGTGTCCAAGCGCAGCTTCCTCGCCCGGAGCGCGCCGCTGTTCGCCACCGGGGCGCGCCTGATCCGCGAGGGTATCGAGGATCACGGACCGCGCTGGGGAGCGCCGCGAGTCTCCGCGATGCTCGAGCGGGCGAAGGAGCAGCTGGAGCGGGTGGAGGAGCAGGCCACCTCGCTCTCCTCGCTCATCGAGCTCTTCCTCCCCTTCCTCTGGGAAAACCGCTACGTCTTCCGCTGCGACAACACCCGGTCGCTCTACGCGCAGATGGACCCCGCCGACGCGGCGAAGATCCCCTGGGACCCGCAGGGCATCGACTGGCGGCGCTACTTCCTCGACGTGCACCTCCCCGGACTGGAGAAGTGGGTGTTCCCGGGTCTGGAGGAGAATCTCGAGAAGCGAAAGGCGATCCACGCCCACCGCGACCTGCTGGAGCTGTTCGACGCCGCGGTGCACGCCTACCGGCACCGGGTGGCCTTCCGCCGGGTGGAGGACGAGCGCGAGGAACGCTTCACCTACGGCGAGGTGCACCGCTGGGTGGCCCGGGTGGGGAGCTTCCTCCTCCGGTCCGGGGTGAAGCCCGGGGACCGGGTGCTCCTGATCTCGGAGAATCGTCCCGAGTGGCCCATCGCCTACTTCGGCATCCTCCGGGCCGGCGCCACCGTGGTTCCGGTGGACCCCGCCTCGAGCGAGGGCGAGGTGGTCAACATCGTCCGGCGGAGCCAGGCCCGGGTCGTCCTGCTCTCGGAGGAGGCGGCGCAGGACCTGGCCGGGCTCTGGCGCACCCTCTCCGAGCAGTCGCTGGAGGTGACGCTCGCGACGCTGGCCCAGGCGATGGAAGGAGACCCCTCGCAGCCCGGCCACATCGGCCCGGTCCGCAAGGGCGCCGCGCCCGATGACGTCGCGTCTCTCATCTTCACCTCGGGCACCACCGGCACGCCCAAGGGCGTCATGCTCACCCACCGGAACTTCGCCTCGCTGGTGCCGAAGCTCGCCGCGTCCTTCGACTTCGGGGTGGGCGACGGACTGCTCTCGGTGCTCCCGCTGCACCACACCTTCGAGTTCTCGGCCGGGCTGCTCACCCCCTTCAGCCGGGGAGCGGAGGTGACCTACCTCGACGAGCTCACCACCGACCGGCTGGGCGAGGTGCTCGAGTCGGGGCACGTGACCGCGATGATCGGCGTACCGGCTCTCTGGACGCTCTTCCACCGGAAGATCACCCAGGAGCTCACCGCGAAGCCGGCCATCGTCGAGCAGGGGATCCGCGCGCTGATGTCCGTGCACGGCTCTCTGCGGAACCGGAAGAACCTCAACCTGGGCAAGCTCCTCTTCTGGCCGGTGCACAGGAAGTTCGGCGGCCGCATCAAGTTCCTGGTGTCCGGCGGCTCGGCGCTGGCCGACGACGTGCACAAGGCCTTCCACGAGCTGGGGTTCGACCTCGCCGAGGGCTACGGCCTCACCGAGGCGGCCCCGGTCCTCAGCGTCCAGAGCCCGGGCAACAAGCGCATCCCCGGGAGCGTCGGGCGCGCGCTTCCCGGCATCGAGCTGCGCATCGACGCCCCGGACAACGACGGCATCGGCGAGGTGTGCGCCCGCGGTCCCAACGTGATGGCCGGCTACTTCGCCGATCGAGAGGCCACCGACGCGACGCTGGTCGACGGGTGGCTGCACACCGGGGACCTGGGGCGTCTCGACGCCGACGGGCAGCTCTTCCTGGTGGGGCGGAAGAAGGACGTCATCATCGACGCCAGCGGGAAGAACGTGTACCCGGACGAGCTCGAGGAGCTCTACGGCGACCACGCCTCGGTCAAGGAGCTCTCGGTGGTCGGTCTGCCGGACGAGGGCGGCGAGACGGTCGCCTGCCTCTGCGTCCCCGACTACGGCGAGCGCCGCCGCGAGGAGGTCCGGGCGGAGCTGGAGGAGCACTTCCGCCGCGTCTCCGCCGAGCTGCCCTTTCACCGGCGCATCAAGGTGCTCCGCTTCTGGGACGCGGATCTCCCGAAGACCAGCACCCGGAAGGTGAAGCGCAAGCTGGTGGTGGACGAGCTGCGGAAGCTGGAGAAGCTCGCTGCCTCCGGAGAGAAGGCCCGGCCGGCCACGCACGGCGGCTCCACCGAGTGGCTGCAACGGCTGGTGGCCGAGGTCATTGGCAAGGCGGCGAGCGAGGTGCGACCGGAATCACGCCTCGCCGTGGACCTGGGCTTCGACTCGCTGATGCTCACCGAGCTCTCGGTGGCCCTGGAGGCAGCGGGCGTCGCGCTGCCCGAGGCCGGTGACCTGACCGGGGTGGAGACGGTGAGGGACCTGGCGCGCCTGCTGGGGAGCGCGGCGCGGCGCATCGCCGAGCCGGCGGAGGGCGTGCAGCCGGCGGCCACCGAGGCGCCGGAGACCGATCGGGAGATTCCGGTGCCCGCGCCGGTGGCCAGCCTGGGCCGGACGATGCTGGACCTCTGGCAGAAGGTGATGTTCGGCGGCGTCTTCGACGTGAAGGTGACCGGGCAGGCCTACGTGCCGCAGAGCGGGAACTTCCTGGTCATCGCCAACCACAGCTCGCACCTCGACATGGGGCTGGTGAAGTACGCCCTCGGAGAGCAGGGCGAGCGCATGGCGTCGCTCGCTGCGCGCGACTACTTCTTCGATACCCCGCTCAAGCGGGCCTGGTTCGAGAACTTCACCAACCTCATCCCGATGGACCGCCACGGCAGCCTCCGCGAGTCGCTCCGGCTCGCGGGCGATGCGCTCCAGAACGGCTACCATCTGCTCCTCTTCCCCGAGGGGACCCGCTCCCCCGACGGGCAGATGCGCGAGTTCTTCCCGACGCTCGGCTACCTCGCCCTGACCTATGGGGTGGACATCCTCCCCCTCCACATCCAGGGCGCGTTCGAGGCCCTGCCCAAGGGGAGCGTGCTGCCAAAGCAGACCGAGATCTCCGTCCGCATCGGTCCGGTGCTCGGCCTGGGAGAGCTGCGCCGGCGCGCCGGTGGCCTGGCCCGCAGCGAGAGCTACCGGCTGGTGACTCGCATCGCCGAGGAGGCGGTGAAGCGGCTCCGCGAGGGTGGCGTGTTCTGGCTCGAGCCCGACGTGGAGCTCGCGCCGGCGCCGGTACGTCCGCGCAGGAGCTCGGGCGGGGGCCCGAGGTGAGCACCAGCCGCACCGTCCTGGTCACCGGGGCGACGGGCTTTCTGGGCAAGGCGCTGGTCCCGAAGCTCGCGGCGGCGGGCCACCGCATCCGGATGCTGGGCCGCAGCACGCCCTCCGGCGAGCTGCTGGCCCACGGCGAGTTCGTGCAGGGCGACCTGACCGACCGCGCGGCGGTGAAGGGCGCCCTCGCCGGCGTGGACGTGCTGTACCACCTGGCGGGACTGGTCTCCTTCGACCCCTCGGATGGGCCGGCGATGTACCGGATCCACGTGGCGGGCACCCGCGGGCTGCTGGAGGAGGTGCGAGCGCGCGGAGGGCTCCAGCGGATGGTGCTCGCCTCCACCAGTGGAACCACCGCGGCCTCTCGCACCGAGCGCACGGCGACCGAGGAGGATCTCCCTCCGGTGGACGTCGTCGGCCGCTGGCCGTACTACCTCTCGAAGATCTACGAGGAGAAGCTGGTCCTGGAGCACGCCCGCAAGCACGCGCTTCCGGTGGTGGTGCTGAACCCCAGCCTGCTGCTCGGCCCCGGCGATGAGCGCCTGTCGTCGACCTGGACGGTGATGAAGTTCCTCCAGCGCGATCTGCCCGCGATGCCCAACGGCGGCATCAGCTTCGTCGACGTGCGCGATGCGGCCGATGCCTTCGCCGCCGCGCTGGATCGGGGCGAGGTCGGCGGCAAGCATCTGATGGGCGTGAACATGTCGATGTCCGAGTTCTTCGGCCGCCTGGAGCGCATCTCCGGCGTCAGCGCGCCGCGGCTCCGGTTGCCGTCGAAGGTCAACGTGGCCGGAGCGAAGCTCCTGGAGAAGCTGGCCGAGGCCAGAGGCCGCGAGCCTGCGCTGGACGCCGCCAGCGTGGACATCGCCGAGCACTGGTTCTGGGTGGACTCCCGGAAGGCGGAGTACCAGCTGGGCTTCGCGCCGCGCGACCCTCAGGAGACGCTGCAGGACACGGTGCTCGATCTGCTCTCCAGGATGCCCGAGACGCAGTGGCCCGGGACGAAGGGGAAGCTGGCGAGCCTCCGCAGAGGCTGAGCCCCCGGTCGGTCCGCTCGAGCTCAGCCGACGAACAGCTGGATCACGCCGTCGCTCGGCGGATCCGCGGCACGGTCGTGCCGCTCCGGAACGACGAACGTCACCAGCACCATCGCGACGGTGTAGCCGACGAGCAGCCACTCCCCCACCCTCCGGAGCCGTGCATCGAGCATCGGCAACTCACCTTCCTCGGCCGGGCGCATGCGCTCATCCTCCTCGGGTTCGTTCCAGTGACACCGGCCCGCGGCGGACGAGACCCGGGCTGGCATCGCGGCTGCAGCCTGCAATGCGTTGCACCGACCGCTCATGGGTCGGAGGGGAGACGACCATGCAGGTCCAGCTCTTCGTTGCACCCCGCTCGGTCGCGTCCGGTGAACCCGGCCTCGTGCTCGGTGCGGCGCTCATCCTCGCGTACTTCCTTCTCTCGACGGCGATGGTGCAGGACTTCCGTCGCTCGTCGCCGCCGCCGCTCGTGGGAGAGACGACCATCCTCGTGCGCTCGCGGTAGGAGTCACGCCCATGGGTCGAGGGGCGACGGCCGGGTCACGGCCGACGCCCTCGTTCGTGTCACTTCGCTGCGGCGACCAGGGTCGCGGCCGCGTGGGTCTCGGTGATCCGGTAGGCGCTGTAGAGGGCGCCGTGGCCACCCACCCAGAAGCCCACCAGCAACACACCGATGATCAGCGAGCCGAGCCCGCGAGCGCGAGCGATGCGTTCGAACGACTTCAGCGAGTTCTGCGAATTCGAGGTCTTCATGGCGGCCTGGCTGTTTTGCACCGCCGGGGCCAGCGCTTGAACGCTTCAAGTCATTGAATTTATTGGACTCTCACCTCTCCCTCGTTGCATCCGCCGCGACGGGGCGGGATCCGCAGTTGCGTGGCCGGTCACGGCGTCGCCTTGTCAGTGTGCTCCAGGTAGGTTCACGGATGCGGATGCCGGGACGCGACAGAGAGCCTCCTGACGATACGAATGGTGAGCCTGCGTCTCCGGCGACCCCACCGGAGCGCGACGCGCACGCGACGGCGACGTTCGGTGTGAGCCGGCCGAGCCTGGTTCCCGACGTGCGGCGCTTCCGGCTGCGCGTCGTCGATGGCCCGGGCGCCGGCCAGACCTTCGAGTCCACCGGCGAGCGCACCTCGATCGGCAGCCACCCGCTCAACGACGTGCTCCTCGACGAGCGCACCGTGTCGCGCTTCCACTGTGAGCTCCTGGTGGACGACAGGGGCGTCTGGGCGAAGGACCTCGGGAGCCGCAACGGCACCATCCTCGACGGCGTGCTGGTGAAGGAGGCCGCGGTCCGGAACGGCAGCCTCCTCGGCCTGGGGCGCGTCGGGCTGCGCTTCGAGCTCTCCGGCGAGAAGACCAAGCTCCAGCTCTCGGAGCATCCGCGCTTCGGCTCGCTGGTGGGCAGCTCGGTGGCGGCGCGGATGAGCTTCGCTCTGATGGAGCGCGCGGCCGCGTCTGACGTCACGGTGCTCCTCGAGGGGGAGACCGGCACCGGGAAGAGCCAGGCAGCAGAGTCCATCCACCGGCAGTCGAGCCGGCGCGACCACTCGTTCCTGGTGGTGGACTGTGGTGCGCTCCCGCCCAACCTCCTCGAGTCCGAGCTCTTCGGCCACGAGAAAGGCGCCTTCACCGGCGCGGTCACCCGCCGGGTCGGCGTGTTCGAGGAGGCGCGCGGAGGCACGGTCTTCCTCGACGAGATCGGCGAGCTCCCGCTCGAGCTGCAGCCGAAGCTCCTGCGCGTGCTCGAGGCCCGCGAGATCCGCCGCCTGGGAACCAACAGCTACACCCCGGTGGACGTCCGCATCGTCACCGCCACCAACCGGGACCTCCGCGCCGAGGTGAACGCCGGGCGCTTCCGGTCGGACCTCTACTTCCGGCTGGCGGTGGTGAAGATCCCGCTGCCGCCACTGCGCCAGCGCGCGGAGGACATGCCGCTGATCGTGGAGAAGCTGATCAGCGGGCTCGGCGCGGACGCGCGGGTGAAGGCGACTCTCCTGGACCCGGCCTTCGTCGCCCAGCTCCAGCGGGCCGCCTGGCCGGGCAACATCCGCGAGCTCCGCAACCACCTCGAGCGCTGCGTGGTGCTTCAAGAAACGCTCCTCCCGGGGGAGGGCGAGGACACCGGCCGTCCACCCGGTGAAGCGCCCACCCAGGTCGACCCGCGCGTCCCCTACCCCGAGGCGCGGCGGCGTGCGCTGGACGCGTTCGAGCGCCAGTACGTGGAAGCCCTGCTCCAGCTGCATGGCGGCAAGGTGTCGCAGGCCGCGGCCTCCGCGGACATCGATCGCGTGCACCTCTACCGCCTGATCAAGCGTCACCGCGTCCGGGACTGAGCTTCCCGATTCCGGGTTGCGGCCCGCGTTCCATTTCCGGAACGGTGGTCGCCGCGCCTGCAACGAGCGCGAAGCTCAGCCTCGCGAAGCACCCGCAACCACGAGTCTCCGGGGCACGGCACGCGCGCTGCACTGGTCCCCCGTCAGCCGCTGCCGCCAACCGGAGACACCGCCATGTCCAGCACCGACACCACTTCTCGCCTCTTCCAGACCTCTCGCCGCCGCTCGCACGGGCTCGTGGTGGGGATCCTCCTCGTCCTCGGATACTTCGGGACCGCCGCCGTTCTGATCAGCGACTACTCGTCGTCGTCGCCGACCGTGGAGCACCTCGCGTAGCACGGGCGATCCCACAGACAGACACCGGCGGCAGCCGTACTCCACGAGCGGCCCGGGGCGAGACAGCGCCCCGGGGCCGCTCGTGTCGTTTACCCGCGACACGCGACGTTGCCTCCCGCGCCACAGGCGAAACGGGGCGTGTCGCTTCCGGAGCAATGGACAGCCCGTCTCCCGCCCGCCAACCACGCGGAACTCCGGCGAGACCCGTCCTGGCACCGCCGCTGCAATCCACCTCGTCCGTCGGCAAACCCAGGTGGAGGACGCCATGAACCGCGAGAACCCCAGCTCCAGCAACCAGCTGTTCCGCTCCTCCCGCAAGTGGAGCCCCATCCCCTTCATCCTCAGCGGCCTGCTGCTCGTCGCGGGCTACGTCGGCGCGAGCGCCGTCCTGATCGACAACTACTCGAACCACACCGCCCAGGTGGGCGGACCGAGGGCCTGAACGGAGAGCGGGAACCTCGGGGGGAACCCCGGAGACGGCGGAACGAGGCGCAGACCCCTGTCCCCTCCTGCGCTTCTGACTCGTGGGGAGACCGCCGGACTCCGGGACCCCATTTTTCAAAGCAGCGGCCGCCCGCCAGTGGCTGCTCCACGAGGCCCGGGCCACGACCGCGACCGTGCCCGGGCCTCGGCGTGTCCGGAGACCCTCGACTGCATCTGACGGGAGGCTCGGCCCGCCCGTTCCTCAGCTCGTCGCGGCGGCCACGTACTGGCTCGCCCACCGGGCGATGCCGAAGATGCTCTCCTGGGGATTGACCCCCAGCGCGGTGGGGAACACCGACCCGTCCACCACGAAGAGGTTGTCCATCCCGTGGTAGCGGAGCGTGCTGTCCACGACCGAGGTCTGCGGGTCACCGCCCATCGCGCAGCCACCCATCTGATGCGCGGTGGCGACCCTCACCCGCCCCGGCTCCCAGGGCGCGGCGTCCATCGCCGCGTCGATGTCCCCCGCCTTCTTGATCAGGACCGGGTTGCTGTGCAGCGAGCGCACCTCGCGCGCGCCGGCGGAGAACTGGATCCGGGCCATCTCCTTGCACGCCGCGCGGAAGGCCTCGAAGTGGAAGGGACGGAGCGGATAGTCGATGGAGACCCGCCGCTCCTCCGGGTCCCGCAGCTTCACGGTCCCGCCCGGGTCCTCCGGCAGCAGCCCGTCGTGGCAGATGGCGATGGTGGTCTGGGTGTAGGGGAGCGTCTCCAGCAATGCCTGGTGCTGCTCGCCGAACCCGGGGAACACGCTGGCCGCGATGAGCGGCATGATCGGCGGGACCTCGAGCAGGAAGCCCAGCTTTCCCGGGCCGCGGTCGATGAACTGGTGGGAGTAGGCCGACTGCGGCGCACCGGTCCAGGCCGTCACCGGCTCGGGCATCAGGGCGCTCATGATGACCACCGGGTGGAGGAAGAAGCGCTTCCCCACGTTCCCGTTTCCGTCGAGGCTCGAGCGAAGGAGGAGCGCCGGCGAGTTGATCGCCCCGCCGCACACCGCCACCGTCTTTGCCATCACCGTGAGCGTCACCCCGGTGGGCCGCTCGGTCTCCGGGTCCAGCAGCTGCGCCTCCACCCCGCCCACGCGTCGGTTCCCCACCAGGAGCCGCCGCACCGAGGCGTTGGCCACGACGGTCATCCCCTTCTCGACCGCGTCCGGGATGAGCGTCACCCCCATCGACATCTTGGCGTCGAGCGGACAGCCCAGGCCGCAGTAGCCGAGGTTGGCGCAGTTGTTCACGTTGCGGCGGACGAGGCCGCGCGAGTAGCCCAGCTTCCCGCACCCGTCCCAGAGCACCTGGTTGTTGGCGTTCATCCGGTCCAGCGGCCACTCGGCGATGTGCAGCCGCTTCTCGATCGCCTCCCAGTGGGGGACCAGCGCCTCCTCGGTGAGACCCTTCACGCCGTGGTGATCTCGCCAGTGCTCCAGCACCCGGCGTGGGGTGCGGAAGGAGGTGCACCAGTTCACGGTGGTGCCCCCGCCCACGTTCCGCCCCTGGAGGATGAGCACCGACTGGTCGTCGGTCGCCCGGTTGCCCATCTCCTGGTAGAGCCGCGGATAGGAGTGGTCCTCCCGCCCGTCGAAGCTGCGCCGGGTCCAGTACCCGCCCTCTTCCAGCATCACCACGTCCAGCCCGCGCGCGGTGAGCCGCTCTGCCAGGACCGACCCGCCCGCGCCCGAGCCCACCACTGCCACGTCGCAGTGGAGGGTGGTGTTCACCGTGAGGTCGCGGCCGGCGAGGATCCGGCCGGGCGTGGAGGTCATGGCAGGGGTTCCCCGTGCCACACCCCGTTGCCGTCGGGGCGAGGCTCGCCGCCGCCCTTCCACTCGGGAAGCGACGGACCGTCCTCGAAGATCCGCGGTGGGCCGCCGTATCCGACCGCCGGCCAGATGCTGGGCGACTGGTAGTAGCCGGCGAGCACCAGCGTGCGGAGCGCGGCGTAGCCGGTGCGGCGGACCGCGACCCGGCTGTCCCGCCACTCGGTGAGCACCGCGTCCTGTTCCGGGCCGTCCAGCCGGGTGAAGGGCCGGGTGCGGCCTCCGAAGAGGAACCCGGCGAGCCCGTTCTCGAAGAGGCCGAGCAGCTGCCGGAGCTCCTTCTGGGCGCTCGGCTCCACACGCGCAGCGATGCGATCCGCGGCCCGTGCCACCCCCACCTGATCCACCGTGGGCCAGCCGGCCCGGGGCCGCACCATCCGGCGGGCAACGGCGTCCAGCACGGCGAACTGCGCCGGGGTGAACACCAGCAGGCCGTCGGCTGGCAAGGCGACCGTGGTTCCGCTCTGGAGCGCGAGGAATCCCGCACCTCCCGCGGCGAGCAGCGCGCCACCCAGCAGGCCCCGTCTGATCAGCGTTCGGCGGCTCAGGCCCACGGGGGCGGGTTCGGGATGAGGCACGTCCATGTTCGGGCGAACACTCTAGGCAGACGCGTCACCCGGCTGCCACGCACCCCTCCGTCCTTCTCGACACAAACTTGCCGCCTGTCTAAATGGACGGCACCCATGGGGAAGACGCTCGCGATGATCCTCGCCGGTGGCGCAGGGACGCGGCTCGAGCCGCTCACCCGGGAGCGAGCGAAGCCGGCGGTTCCCTTCGGTGGCCGCTACCGGATCATCGACTTCGTCCTGTCGAATTTCGCCAACTCGGGTGTGCTGAAGATGAAGGTGCTCACCCAGTACAAGTCCGACTCGCTCAACAACCACCTCACGCGCGCCTGGCGACTGAGCAGCTTCCTCGGGCAGTTCGTCGACGTGGTGCCGGCGCAGATGCGGACCGGGCTCGACTGGTACAAGGGCAGCGCCGACGCGATCTACCAGAACCTCAACCTCATCACCGACGAGGAGCCGGATCAGATCTTCGTCTTCGGCGCGGACCACGTGTACCGGATGGACGTGTCGAAGATGCTCGAGTACCACCTCAACACGAAGGCGGACTGCACGGTGGCCGCCATCCCGGTGCCCATCGAGGAGGCCCGCGACTTCGGCATCATCGAGCTGGGACCGGACGGGCGGATGCTCGGTTTCCTGGAGAAGCCGAAGAACCCGCCGCCGATGCCGGGCAATCCGAAGATGTGCCTGGCGTCGATGGGGAACTACCTCTTCGAGACCGAGACCCTGGTCCAGGAGGTGGTGCGCGACGCGGCCAACGACCAGAGCGCGCACGATTTCGGCCGGAGCATCATCAGCGAGCTCTACAAGCACGCCCGCGTCCAGGTGTACGACTTCGCCGAGAACACCTACCCGGGGCAGGAACCGAAGGAGCGAGGCTACTGGCGCGACGTGGGGAACATCGACGTCTACTTCCAGGCCAACATGGACCTCGTGCACGTCGACCCGGTGTTCAACCTCTACAACGACCGCTGGCCCATCTACACCCAGAACCGCTCTTACCCGCCGGCGAAGTTCGTGTTCAACGACGTGGAGAACGAGCGGGTGGGCTACGCCACCGACAGCCTGGTGTGCGACGGGTGCATCATCTCCGGCGGCCACGTCCACCGGAGCGTTCTCAGCCCGAAGGTGCGCATCAACTCGTTCTCCGAGGTGAGCGAGTGCATCCTCTTCGAGAATGTCACCGTGGGCCGGCGGTGCCGCATCCGCCGCGCCATCGTGGACAAGAACGTGGAGATCCCCGCCGGGATGACCATCGGCTACGACGAGGCCGAGGACCGGCGCCGGTTCCACGTCACCCCCGAAGGCGTGGTGGTGATCCCGAAGGGGATGAAGGTCTCCGGCGCCGGGAGCTAGCTACCGCTGTCGGAAGACCCAGGCCAGCACCGAGAGCACGACCGACACCAGGAGCATCGACACCACGGGGATGTAGACCCTGCCCCGCGCGCCCTCCCAGCGGATGTCACCCGGGAGGCGACCGAACCAGGACAGCGCCCCGCTCCACATCAGGAGGCCGACCACCACCAGGCCCGCTCCGAGGAAGATCAGCAGCAGTCCGGGACCGCGGTCGCCCACGACGGTTCTGGTCTAGCGTGAGCACGCGTGCCTCCGCCAGCGCCGGCCGACCCGCCCGAGCCCGACTGCCAGCCGCGCGGCCCCGCGCGGACCCGGCTCCTCCCGTGTCTCGCGTCCGTGCTGGTGCTCGCGGCGGTGTGTCCGGCGTGCAGCGCGCCGCTGCTCCCGGTGTTCACCGTCTCGGGTGATGCGCCGAGCCGCACCGGCCTCACCCCGCTCGGGGATGGAGCGGTGTTCGGCAACGACGCAGGCCGGGTGATCCGCCTGGATGGCGCGGGGCGGGTGCTCTGGACCGTCGAGACCGGGGCCGAGATCGAGCTTCCCCTGGTGCTGACCGAGGACGGGGTGGTGGGAGCGGTCAGCGGAGGAGACACCCTGGTCGCGCTCGACGCCGACTCCGGACACGAGCGCTGGCGGGCAGGAGGGCAGCCTCCGGTCGCCGCGCTCGCCGCGGTGGGCACCCGGCTCGTGCTGCTGGGGAAGGAGGGCGAGCTCCGCTCGTTTCCCGCTCGCTCCGGAGGGATGCCGCTGCGACGGGGCTGGAATGCCTCGCTCGGCCTGCGGGGGCGCTCTCCACCTCGCGGGCTGCTGCCCCTGGAGCGGGGAGTCCTGGCCATCGGCCCGGCGGCGGTGCTCTTCCTCTCCTCGGAGGACGGAGCCCTCCGCTGGAAGGCCGCGGTGCGCGATCCGACCGGAGCGGTGCTGGAGGGCGACGCGCTGTGGATCGCCGAGCAGTCCGGGCGCCTGCTGGTGCTGGACGCCCGCTCGGGCGCGCAGCGGCGGGTGGTTCCCCTCGGGCCCCGCGCCGTCTCTCCGCCGAGCAGTGCGCTGGGGCGCATCTGGGTCGGGCTGGAGGACAACTCGCTGGTCGGGGTCGACACCCACGGCGGGCAGCCCGCGTGGCGCGCGTCACTTCCCGCCGCGCTGATGGGCGGCGTGGCCGAGTGGCTGGACCGCGTGCTCGTCCCCACCGCCGGACGCGAGGGACGCCTCCTCGCCATCGACCTCGCCCGGCCCGGCTCGCCGGCGACCGCGCGGGTGGACAGCGCGCTCCGCACCCGCCCGCTGGTCCGGGGCAACGTGGCGTGGGTCCTGGCCGCCGATGGCCGGGTGCTGGGTTTCCGGCTCCGCTAGCGAGCAGCGCACTCCTACCGGCGGACGAGCGCGAGCCGGACCCCGAGCGCGACCAGCACCCCGCCGGTGAAGCGCTCGCGCCAGGCGCCGGCGGCCATGCGGCGTCCGGTGCGGGAGGCGATCACCGCGACGATCGAGTCGCCCATCACGCCCATCGTCGCCAGCGCGAGCCCGAGCACCAGGAATTGCACGAAGACGCCTCCCTTGTCCGGGCGGACGAACTGAGGGAGGAAGGCGAGGAAGAACAGCGCCACCTTGGGGTTCAGCACCCCGGTGAGGACGCCGTGGAGCAGCAGGCGCGAGTCCGGGAGCCGCGGCGCGACTCGCTCGACGGGCGCCGGGGCGGCGGGCCCTCGCGCTCCGAAGGTCCGGGCGATCATCCGCGCGCCGAGGAAGACCAGGTACACCGAGCCCACCAGCTTCACGACGGTGAACGCCGTCGCAGATGCCAGCAGCAGCGCGGAGAGCCCGAGCGCGGCCGCCACGGTGTGCACCACCGTGCCCAGGTTCAACCCGACGCTGGTGAGCAACCCTGCGCGCAGATCGCCCTGGAGGCTACGGGCCATGACCAGCGCCTGCCCCGGTCCGGGCGCCGCGACGAGCGCCGCCGCGGCAGCGAGGTAGGTGCCGAAGGTCGCGGCATCGAACAGCTCCCAGGGGGCCGGGGACATGGCCGCCGCTGTAACCGAGCGCGCAGGAGAGCGCACCCTCTCGTTCCAAACTACGCACTTTCCGCGCAGGGCTGTGCCGGTCCTCCTCCTCTTGCCGGTACAAGCGCGGGGCAAGTGTCTCGCGTCCTCATCGTCTCCAACCGGCTCCCGGTGACGGTCCGCGCGGACGCGGACGGGGTCGAGGTGCAGCCGAGCGTGGGCGGCGTGGCCACCGGGCTCCGTGGGCCCCACGAGCGGTCCGGGGGCCTGTGGATCGGGTGGACCGGCCTCGTCGACCCCCTCCCGGAGAAGGACCAGCCGCTGCTCGCCTCGCAGCTCGAGGCGATGCGTCTGATCCAGGTGCCGCTCACCCGCGAGGAGGTGCAGCGGTACTACGAGTCGTACTCCAACGGCGTGCTCTGGCCGCTCTTCCATTACTTCGCCAGCGAGCTGCCACTGGAGATCGAGGGCTTCGACGACTACGAGCGGGTCAATCGCCGCTTCGCGGACGTGGTCGTGGCACACCACCGGCCGGGCGATCTCATCTGGGTGCAGGACTATCAGCTGATGCGCGTGCCGGCGCTGATCCGTGCCCGCATCCCGGATGCACGCATCGGCTTCTTCCTCCACATCCCCTTCCCGTCGTCGGAGACCTTCCGGATTCTTCCCCAGCGGGAGCAGATCCTCGAGGGGCTGCTCGGAGCGGACCTGATCGGCTTCCATACCGCCGCCTATGTCCGGCACTTCTCCTCGTCGGTTCTGAGGACCACCGGAGCGTGGACGGACGTGGACCGCATCCCCTGGCGGGGGCGCGAGGTCCGGCTGGGGGTGTTCCCGATGGGCGTGGACGCAGCCAGCTGGAGGGAGCTGGCCGGCGAGCAGGGGATGCAGGAGGAGATCCAGGCTCTCCGCGCCGGGTCGGAGCGCCTGCTGGTGGGCATCGACCGCCTCGACTACACGAAGGGCATCTCGCGCCGGCTGCTCGCCTACGAGCAGCTGCTCCTCCGGCACCCCGAGCTGTGCGAGCACGTCCGGCTGGTCCAGGTGGCAGTGCCCTCGCGAACCGGCGTGGGGGCCTATCAGGGTCTGCGCGAGACGGTGGACTCGCTGGTCGGTCATCTCAACGGGAGGTTCGCGACCGCGACCTGGACCCCGGTGCGCTACCTCGCCCGCGGCCTCTCACCCAGGGAGGTCACGGCGCTCTACCGCGCCGCCGACGTGCTGCTGGTGACGCCCATCCGTGACGGGATGAACCTGGTGGCCAAGGAGTTCGTCGCCGCCCGCACCGACGGAGAGGGCGTGCTCGTCCTCTCCGAATTCACCGGCGCCGCCGCCGAGCTGGCGGAGGCGCTCCTGGTCAACCCCTACGACCTCGAGGGAACTGCCGACGCTCTGTGGCGAGCGTTGCAGATGGCTCCCGAGGAAAGACACGTCCGGATGACGGCCCTCCGCGCGCGGGTGGAGACGTACGACGTCCATCGCTGGGCCCGCGAGTTCCTGGACCGCCTGGGCTCCGACCTCGAGCCCCCGCACGCGCTCCGGCCGTCGACGCACTCCGCGCTCGCCGCGGCCCAGGCGAGGATCCGCACGGCTCCATCGGCCACGCTCCTCCTCGACTACGACGGGACGCTGGTGGAGTTCGCGCGGACTCCGGACCTGGCCCTTCCGGACCAGGGCCTGCTCACCCTGCTCGAGGCGCTCGCCGACCGCTACGTCGTCCACGTGGTGAGCGGACGGCGCCGCGACACGCTCGAGCGCTGGCTCGGGGGCCTCCCCATCGGGCTCCACGCCGAGCACGGGTACTGGTCGCGAATGCCCGGGGAACGCTGGCACGGCGCGGTGGTCGACCCGAGCGGCTGGCTGCCGCAAGTGCGGGGCATCCTCGAGGAGTACGCGGCGCGAACGCCGGGAGCGCTGGTGGAGGAGAAGAGCGCCGGTCTGGCCTGGCACTACCGGGCCGCGGATCCGGAGTTCGGCGCCGCGCAGGCCGGGGACCTCCTCCTGCATCTGGCGACGCTGCTCTCCAACGCCCCGGCGGAGGTGCTGACCGGCGACCACGTGGTGGAGGTGCGGCCGCAGGGCGTGAACAAGGGCCAGGTGGTGGCGGCGGTCGTGGCTCACGCCCCGCACGGCACCCTGGTGATGGCCCTCGGGGACGACAGGACCGACGAGGACCTCTTCGCCGCGCTCCCCCACGGCTCCATCGGGGTGCACGTCGGGCCCGCGGCGAGCCGCGCCGAGCTCCGCGTTCGCAACGTCACCGAGGCGCGCGCGTTCCTTCGCGGGCTGCTCGCACCCCCCGAACCAGGGGGACGCTGATGTGGCGGCCGCGCCGCTCGACCGGGCTCAGTCCTGAGGTCACTCCGCCATCGTCGCTCCCGTGCCTCCCATGGGCGCGGGGAGGTCCCTCATCTTCGGGAGCCCGTCATGCAGCCTGAGCGCGTGCTCTCCGTAGTTCATGTGGAACTGCGGGTCGAAGGGGAACCCCGGGAGCACCGCGGCGTGCACGTTCACCAGGCCCCAGCGTGGATGCTCGGTGAAGAGGTGCCCGCCGCAGCGCGTGCACCACTTCCGGACGGCGCGCTCGCTCCTGGCGAAGGTACCGACCAGCTTCGCTCCCCGGACGATGGTGATGGCAATCGGCAGCCAGAGGGTGAAGGCATTCACCGGGCTTCCCGACCATTGCCGGCACGAGATGCAGTGACAGAAGCCCATCGCCGCCGGCTTCCCCTCGATGCGCAGCTCGATGGCGCCGCAGAAGCAGCCGCCCACGTAGGCACGCTCGCTCATCGGTTCTTCTCCCACCCCTCGAGGCGAGGACGCGACCTGCGGATGCCCGTTGCGCACCGGGGGACTGTACGGCGGCGATTCCGGCCAACTGTGCTGTGTCCCACCTCCGCTGACGCAGCGCTCGACGAGCATCGCCCTCCGGGCGGAAGTCGGGACCAGGAGACGGCCCCGACGCCCACCCCGGGTGGGTGGAACCCTGTCCCGCGGTTCTGGCCCTCGCGTCAGCTCAGCCCAGGGGGATCTGCTTCGCGTGGCGCGCGAGCCACTGCTGGAAGGTCTGCAGCCCCGGGTAGAGCGCGCGGGTCTGGTCGACCGGCCGGGCGCTGCCGAACTCGCGCTCGAAGTCGTGCTTGTACTGGAACATATTCCCCAGATCGTCCGCCCCGGGGAACCCGAGCTTCCGGAACGCGTCGAAGGACACGGACTGGTAGCGCACCGGCTGGCCGAGCGCGGTGGACAGCTCTGCCGCCATCTGCGTGCCGGTGAGGTGCTCGCCGGCGATGCCCACCGTCCGGCCCACCAGATCCTGGCCGCGCGAGAAGACGCCGAAGGCACACGGACCGATGTCCTCGGCCGCGATGCCGGGAAGCTTCTTGTCGGCCATGGGCATCGTGAAGACCAGCTGGCCCGAGGCGTCCTTCTTGGGGCCCATGCCGAAGTTGATGAGGTTGTCCCAGTAGAAGGACGTGAGGAGGAGCGTGTGAGGCACCTTCGCCTCGGCGAAGACCGCGTCGGCCTCTCCCTTCCCATCGAAGTGGGGAACCTTGTACTTGCCGTGCAACGTCGGCATCCGATCGTCCGTGATCGGCACCCGCAGGCGCGTGTCCTCGAGGGTGCTCCAGATCACGTGCCGCACGTCCGCGCGCGCCGCCGCGCCGGCCATCGCCCGGGCCTGCGCCACCTCGCGTTCGGCCGAGAAGTGCTCCCAGAAGTTGGTGACGCAGAACGCGCCGGTGGCTCCCGCGAACGCACGGTCCAGGCTGGGGGCATCGTCCGCATCGGCGGCCACGACCTCGGCGCCTTGCGCGGCGAGGGCGCGAGCCTTCTCCGAGTCGGGTTTGCGGGTGATGGCGCGGGCAGTGAACCGCCGCTCGGGGTCCTGGAGGATGGCACGGACGAGCCCGCTGCCCTGCGCGCCGGTGGCGCCCACCACTGCGATGACTGGCTTCTTCGCTGCCATGTGACGGTTCTCCCTGCCCGGCCCAGAGAACGAGACCGCCTCGGTCCGGGGCCGCTGGTTGCGGGTGGGGTATACGGCGCGGAACCGGCGGGTGGAACGCCCGTCATTGCAAAAGTGTCTTCCCTCAGGCCGGCTGGAGGAACCGGGCGATGACCCGCTTCAGCCCGACGGTCCGGAAACGCACCGTCAGCTTCGCGTTCGGACCCGAGCCGTCGCAGGCCATCACCTCGCCCTCGCCGAACTGGGCGTGGCGGACGCGCATCCCGACGACCGAGCCGTCCTCCATGTAGTCCGCGTCCTGGGCGTAGCTCCGGTCGATGCGCGGGCCGGTGTCCTCGTACCGCGGCCGGCGCTCGGCCCGCCCGTAGGAGGGCTCGGGCGGCGGGGCCCGGAGCTCGGGCTGGAAGTCGAACAGCTCCTTGGGCACCTCGCGGAGGAAGCGCGAGGGCGGGTTGAAGCGCAGCTCACCGAACAGCGACCGGGCCTGGGCGAGCGAGAGAAGGAGCCGCTTCCGTGCCCGGGTGAAGCCCACGTAGCAGAGGCGCCGCTCTTCCCCCATCTCCTCCTCGTCGCCGAACTCGTCCAGCGCCCGCTGGTGGGGGAAGACCCCGTCCTCCATCCCGGGAAGGAAGACCGCGTCGAACTCCAGACCCTTCGCCGCGTGCAGCGTCATCAGCGAGACCCGGCCCTCGCCGGCTTCCGCATCGGCCTCGGCCACCAGGCTGATCTGCTCCAGGAAGGCCTGCAGCGGGGGCACCTCGGTTTCCAGGGCCTCGGGTCCCGCCGGCGGACGGGCGGCACGCTGGAGATCGAACTCCTGCGCAGCACCGACGAACTCGCGCAGGTTCTCGGCCCGCCCGAGCGATTCGTCGTCACCGGCCTCCATCAGCGACTCGACCAGCCGCGTTTCTTGAAACATGCGCTCCAGCGCGGCTGCCGCCGACGGCGCCTCGATCGCGAACTGGACCAGCGGCTCCATCAGCGCCCGGAAGCCCCGGAGCCGCTTCTGGGCGGTGGCCTGCAGCGTGGAGATCGACTCCACCTGATCGAGGGCTTCCCAGAGCGAGACGCCCTCGTCCGCAGCCCAGGCGCTCAGCCGTTCCTGGGTGGTGTCGCCGATGGCGCGGGCGGGGACGTTGATCACCCGGAGCAGGTCGGCGTCCGAGCGTGGATTGGCCATCAGGCGGAGATACGAGGCAGCGTCCTTGATCTCCGCTCGCTCGTAGAAGCTCCGGCCGCTGACCAGCGTGTACGGCACCCGGGCCAGGCGGAGCGCCTCCTCGAGCACCCGGCTCTGGGCATTGACCCGGAAGAAGACGGCGATCTGATCGTAGGAGACGAAGTCCTCCTTGTGGAGGACGTGGATCCGCCGGGCGACCTCGTGGGCCTCTTCTCGCTCGTCGCGGGAGATGAGGAGGTGAAGCGACTCGCCCTTGGGCCGATCGGTCCAGAGGCGCTTGGGCATCCGGCGCGGGTTCTGGGCGATGACCGCGTTGGCGGCGTCCAGGATGTTCCCGTCGCTGCGGTAGTTCTGCTCGAGCTTGACCACCCGCGCGCCGCGGTACAGGTCCGGAAACTCGAGGATGTTGCTCACCTCCGCCCCGCGCCACCGGTAGATGGACTGGTCGTCGTCCCCCACCACCACCAGGTTGGACTCCGGCGGTGGAGCGATGAGCTGGAGCAGCTCGTACTGGACGGGGTTGGTGTCCTGGAACTCGTCCACCAGCACGTGCTGGAAGCGCACCCGGTACTTCTCCAGCGTCTCGGCGTCCTTCCGCAGCAGCTCGACGAGGAGGAGCAGGAGGTCTCCGAAGTCCACCGCGTTCGCGGCGCGGAGGAGCTTCTGGTAGGCGCGATAGGCGCGCTGGACCGCGACGCCGCGGTAGTCATCGGGTGAGACCCGCTCGACGTCCGGACCCCGGCCAGCGTTCTTCTCCACGTCGATCCGCCGGAGCACGTCGCGCGGGTTGAGGACCGGGTCCACCCGCTCCTCGCGCATGGCCCGCTTCACCAGCTGGAGCTGGTCGGTGTCGTCGTAGATCACGAACGAGCGGGTCAGCCCCACCTTCTCCGCCTCGCGCCGGAGGATGGTGGCCGCCGCGGAGTGAAAGGTCGCCACGTTCAGATCGGAAGCCCAGGGACCGAGGAGGGCCTCGAGCCGCTCGCGCATCTCCCGCGCGGCCTTGTTGGTGAACGTCACGGCGAGGATTCGCCACGGAGCGACCCGCCGAGCGAGCACCAGGTGCGCAACTCGGCGCGTGATGACCCGCGTCTTTCCCGAGCCGGCGCCCGCCAGGACCAGGAGCGGCCCGTCGCCGTGGAGAACGGCCTCGCGCTGGGGCGGATTGAGATCCTCCAGAAGCTGATCGGCAGAGGTGAGCGGGGACGGCCCGGACATCGGAGCCGGGCACCCTTGCATTCCTCCGGCCAGGATTCCAGAGCGGCCGGGGTCGTGAGGCGGCACCACCCGGGGCACCTCGTCGTCGCCTCTTGGCTCCGGCGTCATCCCCGTGGCGATCCGCGCCGACGCCGGACGGCCTCGATTCGCTCGCCGTCCTCGGTCCGCGTCCACGCACGGAGGGCGCGTTGCTTTGTCAACGATTGTCACAGCGACGAAAGCCAGCGTGGTGAGCGTCCAGGCGCTGCGATCCTGACGCGGGTCGACTTGTGGGGCGAGCACTCCGCGAGAACTCTCGCGCGCGCGCCCGGCCACGCCTCGGGGACGGGCCGCGCCTGGCGCAGCGCGGCCCAACACACGGAGGGAGATCGATGCTCACCCGCAGGGTCTTGCTGTTGCTGCTCCTCGCACTCGGCGTTCCGGTCCACGCCGGTGACCGCGACGACCGAGGTGAAGGTCGCCAGAAATGGGTGGCGTCGTGGGCGACGTCACCCGCGACCTTCTTCACCTACGTGGCGCCACCACAGCCATTCGTGCTGACGCCAGGCCAGCCCATCCAGTACGCGGTCGCGAACATCCAGCCCGACCTCGCCTTCCCCTTCCCCAACGCAACCACGACGGGCGCGACGGCGATCGACCAGACCTTCCGGTCCATTGTGAAGCCCGATCTCTGGGGGAGGACGATCCGGATCCGCTTCTCGAACGTCTTCGGGAGCAAGCCGGTCACCTTCCGGAGCGTGACGGTGGGGCTCCAGGAGTACGGCGCGAACGTGGTGAACGACACCCTCACCGCCGTGTCGTTCGACGGCAGCGGCGCGGTGACCATCCAGCCCGGGGAACGGGTCTGGAGCGATCCGATCCGACTCTGGTTCGTCCGCGACGACGACGACCGCTCCGTCCAGGGACGCAACCTCGCCGTGAGCTACGCGGTGCAGGGTGACAGCGGGCCCATGACCTACCACTCGGGCGCGAACCAGACCTCGTTCATCACCGCCCAGGGGAGCGGCGATCACACCTGGGACGAGGATGCCTTCGCCTTCCAGTTCACCACCACCTCCTGGTTCTTCGTGGAGACGCTCGACGTCAAGGCCTCCTCGGACACCGTGGTCATCTGCGCCTTCGGCGACTCGATCACCGACGGAACGCACACCACGCTGAACATCAACGATCGGTGGATGAACGTCCTCTCTCGCCGGCTCCACAACGCCTACGGCAACAAGGTGAGCATCGTGAACGAGGCCATCGGCGGGAACCGGGTGGTCAACCCCGTCACCCCGAACGCCGCGTCCGGACCGGCGGCGGTCGACCGGCTGGATCGCGACGTGCTCGGCCTCTCCGGCCTGACCCACGTCATCTGGCTCGAGGGCATCAACGACCTTGGCGCCATGCACTCGACCGACTCGATCATCGACGGGTACAAGAACGTCGTGGGGCGGCTGCACGATGCGGGGGTCAAGGTCTACGCCGGCACGGTCACCTCGGCGCTGGGCATCTTCGGCGTGCCGTTCCCCACCGGCGACAACGGGACGGTGGTCGAGGCCGGAAGGCAGGTGCTCAACGACTTCATCCGGACCTCGCACCTGTTCGACGGCGTCGAGGAGTTCGACGGCGCGACCCTCGACCCGGCCACCGGGAACATGAAGGACGTGTACCTGCCGAACAGCCAGTTCACCCAGCTGCCGTGGGACTACCTGCACCCGAACCACGCCGGCTACAACGCCATGGGCCTCGCGGTGAACATCGCGCCCTTCGCGCCCAGGCACGGGCACGGGCACGGACACCACTGACGCGCTCCCGACGACGAGACACCGGAACACTCAGGACCCGGTGTCTCGGTCGCCGGCCACAGTCCGGGTAGAACGCTCGGGAGCTGCCAGCGCACGTCACTGGCCCGAGTCCTCGTCGGTCACGACGGCTTGCGGCCGGCGCCTCCCGGAAGCCAGCCGAGCATCGAGCCCAGCAGCCCGGACGGCCGCACCGGCTCGCAGCGGCAGCGCTGATCCTCCGGAACTCCGCGCAGGACGGCGTCCACGTGGCGGCCACATCCCTCGTAGGTCGCCTTTCCACAGGCGCGACAGGTCACCCGAGTGCACATGAGGCCCGCATAGCACGGGCGTCCTCAGTGTCCTCCCGAGGCATCGTCGACCGGCAAGGTCACCCAGGGCGCGACGGCGAAGCAGGCCGCCATCACCCCGTAGCCGAGGGCCCAGGGCCAGGCCGGTGTCAGCGAGAGCACCGTGTCGGCGTGCGTCCACCGGTAGGAGTGGACCAGGCCCACCGCCGACAGCCCTGCCCCGGCGAGACACCACGCCGCCGCCTGGCGGAAGCGGCGCTCGATGACACACACCGTGGCCGCGGCGAGCAGGACGCTGCTGAAGATGAACCCCTGCTCCAGCCGGAACGCTCCGTCCATCCACAGGTCGGCGCGGAGGAACGCGTCCAGCAGCTCCTCGGAGAAGGGACGCCCTCCGGGGACGCCCAGCCTGGCCGCATGGAGGCCGGACTTGGTCATGTACACGCCCCACGCGGCGAGGCTCGGCAGGAGGCCCACGACCACCGCAGGCGCGTGCTCCCGTGGCGTCGCCTGGAAGGCCTGCGCCGCCATGACGATGCCGATCCACAGGACGATGGCCATCCCGGCGTCGATGGGGACGGCCCAGGAGATCCATCGCACCGTCCCGGTGAGGCAGATGAGGGTGATGAACGCGCCGTTGAGCACCGAGTAGCCAGCTCTTGCGCCCAGCGCCTTCCACCCCGGGTGCCCGATGTAGATGGTGGTCGGGAAGCACGAGCCGAAGGCGCAGGCGGCGAGTGTTCCCACGCCGTTCACCGCGAGGGAGATGCCCGTCGGGTACTCGTCGCCCGCCGCCCGAGCGGACTCGATGTTCTCGATCGAGCCCATGGTGCCGAAGAGTCCCATCGGGAGGATGACCGAGAAGTAGCTCGCCCAGAATCCCCCTCGGAACGCGTCGATCAGCGCGCCGATCACCGGCACCGGAGGGTTGAGAGTGATGCCGGCCGGCGTCGCGGTGGTCGGAGCGAGGCCGGTGAGCCAGGCGAACGCCGTCCCGAGCGTGATCGCCACCAGCCCGCCGGGAATCCCACCGCGAAAGCGAACTCGCCCGAAGTAGACCAGGAGGATGATCGCCAGGGTGCCCAGCCCGATGATCGGCCGGGCGTAGGCCCGGAAGAGGAACCCGATCGCGATGAAGGTCAGCGCGATGCCCGCCAGCGTGGAGAGGAGCGCGGCGCGCGGGGTGGATCTCCGGATGCGCTCGGACACGGTGCTTCCCAGCAGCTCGATGGCTCCCGAGCCGAAGCACGCCACCAGCCCCGCGTGCCAGGCCACCTGCGCCGGGTCCGCCGCGCCCGCGGCCTCGGCGGCGAGCTTCGCGGGGAGCATCACCAGGAAGACGTGGGCGAAGAGCGAGACGGTGTTGATGCCGTAGGGCAGCGCGCACACGTCCTGCCGGCCGGTCGCGCGCGCCAGCCGCATCGCCTGCCAGGCGTAGAAGAGATTGCCCAGCAAGACCGAGACCGCCGCTCCGGGAAGGATGCGGCCGTAGACGAGGGCGTCGGGGAAGCCGAGGACCGTCCGGCACAGCTCGGAGAGGACGAGCAGCTGCACCAGGTTGTCCAGCGCCAGGCCGAAGAACCCGTCGATGTCCCCGTGCACGAACCAGCGCATCCGGCTCATCGGTGCGCCATCGTCGCACGCGTCGCCAGCGGCCGCTCGCGGATTTCGAGCAACGTCTGGCGATCTCAGCGCGCGGCGGCGTCGGCTCCCGAGCCGGTGAGCCGGGGAAGCACCTCGTCGGCCACCGACCTGACGCGCGCCGCGAGCGCTTGCGCCTCCGCCAGCAGCGTCTGCTTCCGGGCCGAGCGGTTCCCGAGGACGAAGAACATCCGTGCATCGCGGACGGCCTCTGCTCTCCGGGAGAGGAAGCGCCGCGTGAAGAGCGCCAGTGGGAGGGCGAGCACCGCGACCCCCACGCCCCACCAGGGTCCGAGCCACAGGCCGACCGCCACCGCGACCGCCGCGACGTACAGCGGACCGAGGACCAGCGCGGCGAGCAGCTTGACCGTCGCCACCATGTCCGCCTCGGTTCCGGCGAGCCGCAGCGCGAGCCGCGTCCCCAGCACCGGAAGCCCGAACAGCGCCACCCCCGCGGCGGCCAGCGGGAGACCCAGCACCAGCGCCACCAGGTTCCGGAGGACGAACCGGAGGACGTTCCCGGGGCGGTAGCGGATGCCGAGGTCGGTTGCATCGGCACGGGTCAGCGCCAGGCGTCGCTGGAAGGCGAGCACCTCCCCGGCGAGCTGCGCCGCCCGCCCCGGCTGCTCGGCACGGAGGAGCGCGAGGCCTCGCGCGAAGAGCCGCTGTCGCTCCGCGTCCCGGGCGGGAGCGTCGGTCGCGAGGACGTAGAGCGCGTCGGCGGCCTCGATCAGCGGCAGGTCCTCCCAGGCGGCGAGGTCCAGGGTTTGCGCGCGCAGCGCGGCCGCGATCCTCTCGGTGAGGGCGCGGACGCGTTCCGGCTCGAGCGGGCCGGGGGCGACCTCCAGCGCCTGGCCGAACTCGACGCGCACCGTGCTCCGGAAGCGGCCCTTCTCCGCGTAGGTCAGGCCGAGCGGCACGATCCGCACCGGCACTCCGGCCTGGAGGGCCAGCCGGGCCGCGCCGGTCTTGAGCGCGCCGAGCGAAGGCTCGGAGTGGCTCCGCCCCTCCGGGAAGAGGGCAATGGCCCGTCCCTCGGCGAGCCCCCGAGCCGCGGCTCCGAGCGCCTCGAGGTTCTCGCGCATCCGGGCGGGGTCGTCCTGGGCGCGAACCACCGGAAGCGCTCCCAGCGCCCGCACCAGTGTGCCGAGCCCGGGCATCCGGAAGATCGGCTCCTTGGCCAGGAACGTCAGCGGACGCGTCGAGACGGCGATCATCAACCCTGGGTCGATGAGCGCGTTCGGGTGGTTGCCCACCAGCAGCAGCGGGCCCTCCGGCAGCGGAGGTCCGGCGCGCTCGATCCGGTAGAAGCAGCGGAGCGCGAACGACACCACGCTACGGACCACGGCGTAGACGCGAGGGCTCCGGGCCATCGGGCGATCACCCTCGCATTCCGCGGCGTTCTCTTCCAGCCCGCAGGCGCCTGAGCGCCGGTCAGCGCGCGACCGACTGCCTGGGGCTCCCGAGGAACCGCGCGAACCAGGCGACTTCCCGCTGGGTGGCGTCGAGCACGTGGGCCGGGTCGCGGAACTTGTGGCCCTCGTCGGCATAGACGACCAGCTCGGTCGGAACGCCGAAGGTCTTCAGACCCTTCCAGAACTCGTAGCTCTGGGGAGCGGGACACTCGCCGTCTCGTTCCCCGACCATCACCAGCGTCGGGGTCTTCACCCGGTCGATGAACTCCATCGGCGAGCTCCGGGCGTACACGGCCCGGTCGGCGTACACGGTCGCGCCGAAGTACGGCAGCATCCACTGGTCGATCTTGTTCTGCCCCGTGTAGCTCAGCCAGTTGGCGATTCCGGCGCTGGCCATCGCGGCCTTGAAGCGCCGGGTCTGGGTCACCGCGAACATCGCCATGTAGCCACCGTAGCTGTGACCCCGGATGCCCACCCGCGCGCCATCGACCCGCCCCGTCCGCGCGGCCGCGTCCACCCCGGCGACGATGTCGCGGAGGTCACCGTGCCCGAAGTCCTTCACGTTGGCGCGGGTGAATGCCTCCCCCTGCCCGAAGCTGCCGCGAGGGTTCGGCGCCAGGACGGCGAATCCCTGGCTCACCAGGACCAGGAGCTTGTCCTCGAAGGTGTTCTTGGCTGCCGAGGCCGGACCGCCGTGCACGGCCACCACCAGCGGTCGCTTCCCCGGCCAGACTTCCTCGGACGGCAGGTAGAGCCAGCCCTGGACGTCCCACTTCTCGCTCTTCCAGGTGAGGCTCTCCACGCGAGCGACCGGGCTCTTCAGCTTCGCGTTGGACTGCGTCCTCTGCGTCCAGCGGCCGATGGGGCCCACCCACACCTCCGGCGGCTGCATCGCGGTCTCGCGGGTCAGGGCCACCGTCTGTCCGTCGGCGGCGAAGGCCGCCGAGGTGTGCCACCGCGCGAGCACCTGCTCGGGGCCGCGCCACAGCGTCACCGGCGTGCCCGGCCGGTCCGGGTCGAGCCGGAGGAACGCGCTGTCTCCGCCGATGGTCGCCACCGCCAGTAGCCCGGCGCCGCGCGTCCAGCTCAGCTGGGCCGCGGATGCACGCATCCCCGGCGTCACGTTTCGCGCTTTCCCACCGCCGGTCGGGACGACGAGCACGTCGCCGCCGTTCACCTCGAAGTCGCTCATCAGTCCTTCGATGAAGGCGACCCGCGTACCGTCCGGGCTCCAGGTGGGCTCGGCGATCTGCAGCGCGGGGTGGTGGAGCACCCTTGCGACACCACCAGAGACCGGGATGAGGAACAGCTCGGCGGTCCACCAGTTGTCGTCGCCCGAGCCGTGGGCGCCGGTGGCCGCGAACGCGGTGCCGTCCGGGCTCCACGCGTACTCGTAGACGAACAGATCCTCCGGCGACACCGGGGAGAGCGCGCCGCCGTCGGCGGAGACGAGGGCGATGCGCTGCTCGACGACGGTCGAGCCGATGACCCCGGTCTCCCGGGCGCTCGGGCCCAGAGGACCGAGCGCGTCCGCGGCGCCCTCCATGAAGAGGACCGCCAGTCGCTTCCCGTCCGGTGACCAGCGCGGTCGCTCGAGATGTCCGCTGACCTGGGTGAGCCTGCGGACGGCGCCACTCGCCACGTCGGCGACGTAGAGCTGCGGCTGACCGTCCTTCTCGGCGTCGGAAAGAAAGGCCAGTCGCGTCCCGTCGGGTGAGAAGACCGGATGGTCCTCCTCGTGGTCAGGGCCCCGCCCGGCGGTGATCCGCACCGGTGCTCCACCGCTGCGGTCGGCGAGCCGGATGAGCCTCAGGCGCCCGGAGGGCCCGGCAGGAGTCGGCGCTGCCTCCACCCATGCCAGATGCTGCCCGTCGAGCGAGATCTCCACGCGCTTGAACTCCACCACGCGATTCAGCTCGGCCAGTGCGGCCTCCACGCTGGGGTGCGCCGGAGCCGCGGACAGCAGCGAGACCGCGAGGAACGTGAGCGTCGTCAGGGAGCACCTCCGAGGGGGCGGGAGCCTAGCCGCCGCGGTCGCGGCATCAATGACGCAGCAGCGAGTCGCGGTCCGGTCGGAACCGCGCCCACGAGGAATCAGGCATGTCCATCGATGCTGACGCCGTCGCATTGTTCGCTATGCTGCGCGGCCCTCGACCCCCCCCGGGAGGCAACCCCGTGCAGCGTCGCATCCGTCACGTCGTCCTCGCCGTCGTCATCCTCTCCGCCTGCGCCGCGTTCGCGCAGTCCACAGCGAAGCTCGATCTTCCTCGCCCCAGCCCAAAGGGGCAGATCACCCAGACCGTCGGGATCACCGACGTGACCGTCGCCTACTCCAGCCCCGGGGTGAAGGGCCGGAAGATCTGGGGCGAGGTGGTCCCCTTCGACAAGGTCTGGCGTGCCGGCGCCAACGACTGCACCAAGCTGACCGTCTCCACGGCGATCTCCATCGAGGGCAAGCCGCTCGCGGCGGGCAGCTACTGCGTCTTCCTGCTCCCCGCGAAGTCGGGCTGGACCTTCATCCTCAGCAAGAACCTCGAGCAGGCCGGCTCGGACGAGTACAAGCAGAGCGAGGACGCGCTCCGGGTCCCGGCGACCGTCTCGACCATCCCGCTGCGGGAACGGATGGCCTTCACCGTCATCGACTTCGACGACGAGAAGGGCACCCTGGCGATGGAGTGGGAGACCCAGCGGGTGGCGGTGAAGTTCACCACCGGCACGAAGGACAAGGTCCTGGCGCAGATCCGCACGCTCAAGAGCGACGACTGGGCGCAGTACAGCTCCGCTGCCCGCTACCTCCTCAACGCCAACACCGAGCCGGCGCTGGCGATGCAGCTCGTGGACCAGTCCATCAAGCTCAAGGAGACGTGGAACAACGTCTGGGTCAAGGCCCAGCTCCTCCACGCGGCAGGGAAGAACTCGGAGGCGCTCGCGCTGGCCCAGAAGGCGCAGACGATGGGGAAGAGCGCGCCGAACTTCTTCGCGGCGGACGACGTCGCCAAGGCGCTGGTCAGCTGGAAGAAGTAGTCCACTTCCAGCCGGCGTAGCGCTCGCGCAGCTCGGACTTCTTGAACTTGCCGGCCGAGGTGCGGGGAATGGACTCGGCGAAGACGATGTCGTCGGGAATCCAGAACCTCGGGAACTTCGGCCGGAGCCAGTCCTTGAGCTCGACCTCGGTCGCTCCGGCACCGGCCCTCAGCACGACGGTGGCCAGCGGCCGCTCACCCCAGCGAGGATGAGCCACCGCCACCACCGCGGCCTCCTTCACGGCCGGGTGACCCATCAAGGCGTTCTCCAGATCGACCGAGGAGATCCACTCGCCGCCCGACTTCACCAGGTCCTTGGTGCGGTCTGTCAGCTTGATGTTGCCGGTCGCGTCGAGGGTGACCACGTCGCCCGTGCGGAACCAGCCGTCGGCCGTCCAGCGGTCCTTCGCCTCCTCGTTGTCGTGGTAGCGGGCGGTCACCCAGGGTCCGCGCACCTGGAGCTCGCCCATGGTCCGATCGTCCCAGGGAACCTCGCCGTTCTCGTTGACCGCGCGGATCTCCACCAGCGGCGAGGGACGGCCCTGGCGTGAGCGCTGACGGTAGCGCCCCTCCTCGTCGAGCGACGGCGCCTCCTGGCCCAGGTGGCACACCGACCCGAGCGGGGACATCTCGGTCATTCCCCAGGCGTGGAGCACGGTGATGCCGTGGCGATCGAAGCCGCGGATGAGCGACTCCGGGGCGGCCGAGCCGCCGACGACGAGCCGGAGCCCGGGCTGGAGCGACCAGCGCCCCGGCTCGCGATCCAGCGCATCGAGGACCGCGATCCAGACCGTGGGCACGCCGGCGGACATGGTCACCCGCTCGCGCGCCATCAGATCCAGCACGCTCTCGGCATCGAGCGCCGGACCGGGGAACACCGGCGTCGCACCCATCAGCACCGAGGCATAGGGCAGGCCCCAGGCGTTGGCGTGGAACATCGGCACGACCGGCATCACCGCGTCGGCGTGGCGGATGCCGAGCGTATCGGGAAGCGCGCCGGTCAGGGTGTGCAGCATCGAGCTGCGGTGCGTGTACACCACGCCCTTCGACTGCCCGGTGGTGCCGGACGTGTAGCACATGCCGCAGGGATCGCCCTCCGAGAGACGGGGCGGCGTCCAGTGGCCGGTGGCGGTCCGGAGGAGCGCCTCGTATTCGCCGCCCTGCGCCGCCGAGACGACGACCACCTTCTCCACGGACGTGCGTGGGCGGACCTTCTCCCAGAGCGGAACCAGCACCTCGTCGACGAGGAGGAAGCGATCGGCTGCGTGGCCGATGATGAACGCCAGCTCCTCGGGGGAGAGCCGGAGATTCAGCGTGTGCACCACACCGCCGGCCAGCGGCACCCCGAGATACGTCTCGAGGTGGGCGGCGTGATTCCACATCAGGGTCGCCACGCGGTCGCCCCGGCGGAGACCTGCACGCGAGAGCGCCTCCGCCAGCGCTCGTGCCCGGCGCGCGACCTCCCCGTAGGTGGTCCGGTGCAGAGAGCGGTCCGGGAGGCGTGACACGACCGGGACCGCGGGGAACATCCGCTCCGCCCGGACCAGGAGATGGTCCAGCGTGAGCGGGAAGTCCATCATCGTGCCGAGCGAGGGCATGGCTCGTCACCCTCGCACCGACGGCGGATGCGATCCACGGTCACGGCAGCCCGATGTCGTGCGGGTGGCCGGCGGGTGCCGCAGCGCGGGCGCCGTCCCGTGCGACGCCCGTGACCCTAGAAACCCCTCAGCGCAGAGGCGTCGGCGATGGGGGTCGGGCGAGCACCTCGGCGTACACCGCCTCGAGACGCTGGACGATCGGCTCCGGCCGGAAGCGCGCCAGCGCCGACGCACGCGCCGCCCGGCCCATCGCCTTCCGTCGCGCCGGGTCCGCGAGGAGCGAGAGGACCGCGCGGGCCATCGCCGCCGGATTGCGCGGCGGGACCAGCCACCCGGTCTCTCCCTGGGTGACGACCTCCGCCACGCCACCGACGTCGCTCGCCACCACCGGGACGCCGGAGGCGAGCGACTCGAGCGCGGCGAGACCGAAGCTCTCCTGGTCGCTGGGGAGGAGGAACACGTCGGCGTGAGCGAAGAGGTCCCCCAGCGAGCGCCGCTCACCGACGAAGGCCACCGCGTCGCGCACGCCGAGCGAGATCGCCAGCGCCTCGACCTCGTCGCGCTCCGGACCGTCTCCCACCAGCACCAGCACCGCGGGGTGGACCCGACGCACCTCGGCGAGCGCGCGCACCGTGTCGCCCACCCGCTTCACCGGACGGAAGTTCGAGGCGTGGAGGAGCACCGACGGCCGGCCTCCCGGCGCCCACTCCATCGCCGGGAAGAGCGCGGGGACCTCGCCCGAGCCGTTGTCGAGAGGATGGAAGGCCTCCGGGTCCACGAAGTTGGGCAGCACGTCCACCCGCACCTCGGCGGGAAGATCCAGGGTCTCCACCGCCTTCCGCCGCAGCCACGCCGAGGGGGTGAACACCGCGTCGCTGCCCAGCACCGTGTCCCGGACCTGGGTGCGCGCGCCGTTTTCCCCGACCGCGGTCACGTCGGTGCCGTGGAGCGTGGTGACCAGTGCCGGCGGGCGCCGTCCCTGGAGCCGGACCCGCTCCCGGGCGAGAAGCGCCGCAGGACCGTGCGGCAGGGCGTAGTGGACGTGGAGGACGTCCAGCGACTCGCGCACCGAGACCGTTGCCATCTCCTCCGCCAGCGCGAGGGGCGGTCTCACCACGACGGGGGACGGTCGGGGCGAGCTCTCCACCAGGTGGACGGTCCAGGGTCCGTCTCCCGCGAGCCGGACCGGGACGGCCGAGGAGAAGACGTGGATCCGGTGCCCCCGGGACGCCAGCTGCATCGCGACCTGCGAGGCCGCCACACCACTTCCGCCCACGGTGGGAAAGCAGGCGATGCCCACCCCGAGGGATCTCACGGCCGCACCGTCCGGAGCTCGGGAGAGAGCGAGGCTGCCGCGGAGACGAGGCTGGAGACGAGGGCCCGCGGACCGACCTCGGCGGCGACGCCCCAGAAGCCGTGCACCCGCTCCTGGAAGAGCCCCGCCGGACGGAGCGCGGTGGTGACCTGGGCGAGCGCCTCGAGCGGGCCGGTCCCGACACCGCTCCCCACCAGGGCCGCGCGCTGGAGCCGGGCGATGAGGCGATCCACGCCGCGCGCGACGTGGGCTCGCGTCTTCTCCATCGCACGCGTCAGCCCCGGGTCGAGCGCCGCCGCCTGCGGCGCGACCGCATCGAGCTGCCGATCGATGGGTCCAAGGAGGCGGTCACGGAGCGAGCCGTCCATCCACGGGGGCCAGGCGTGGAGGCGCGCGGCGAGCGCGTGCACCGGTTGATCGGTCTCCTCGGGCCGGAGGCCGAGGCGGTCCAGCAGCGCGGCGGTCCACGGGTCGACCACCCGGAAGCGCGCCCGTGGCGCAATCATCGGAAGCTCGAGGCCGGCCCGCGCATAGACCGGCGGCAGCTGCGCGAAGTAGGTGCACTCGGCCGGCCCGCCGAGATACGCGGCGGTGGGCAGCAACGTGTCCTGCACCAGCGGGCGGAGCAGCGCCGAGGTGCTGAAGGAGAGCGGATCCGCCTCGAGGCGCGCACGCAGCTCCGCCCGCGACACGTTCCCGAGCGGTGTGCGGAAGCCGTCGCCGTCGCGGTCTGGCCGGAAACGCGGCCCATCCGGCCCGGAGGGATGGAAGAAGGCCAGCGCCGCGTCGGCCCGGGTGTGCACCTGCTCGGAGAAGCCGCAGCGAGCCAGCGCGGCCCCGCGCTCCACGAGCAGCGCGCCGATGCTGTCCTCCTCCTCGAGGGCAAAGCGGAGAACCGGCGCGGCGAGCGCGGCCATCGCCGGGGTCCGCGGGTCGAGGAGCACCAGCCCTTCGGGGGCGAAGAGCTCGGCGAGGACCCCGGCGAACGCGGCGCCCGGAGATCGTCCTGCCACGTAGTGGCGCGCGAGAAGCGCCCCGACCTCCGCGCCGTGGGGAAGCGGAGCCAGGACCCGACAGATCGTCGCGAGGTGGACCTCGATCTCCGGCGGCAGGCGGCGGTGGGCGAGCGAGATCCTTGCCTCGGCGCTCCACTCGGGGGCGACCCGGCCCCGGATCCAGGTGCCACGGACGCACCCGTCGAAGCGGGCCACCTCCGGCCAGTCGTGGTCCTCGGTCTGCAGCCAGAAGAGCGGAATGCACGGCCGGCCCGTGCGTTCGGCGAGCCAGCGTGCTCGCGCCACCGCGCTGGCCGCCTTGTGCAGCGTGTACAGAGGACCGAGGAAGACACCGACCTGTTGCCCGGTGACGACGCAGGTGGTGCCGGGCCGGTCCAGCGCGGCGATGGCGACGTCACGCGCGCTCGAGGCGGGCAGCGACGCTGCCTGTCGCTGCAGCTCCGCGACCACTCCCTGCATCGGCCGGCGGCGGCTGGCGCGTTCGGCGGCGTCGTCCCAGGCGCCCGGGTCCATCGGACGGGCGGGAAGCAGCGACGCCGCGTCGTCTTCCCCGGCGATGAACTGCGCGAAGAAGTCCGAAGCCATGCCAGATTGCACCGTACCAGTGCCCATGCACCCATCCAAACGCGCGCGCCGCGCACTGCTTGCCCCGATGGCCCTCACCCTGCTGCTCTCGACCGCGAACGCCGCACCCACCCTGCGCCCCTCCCAGCCGGATGGAGCGCGGCTGGAACGCTGGCTCGATCGGCTGCTGGTGGTGGGAGGTGTCCTGTACGTCGCCGCCCACCCCGACGACGAGAACACCCGCCTCCTGGCTTACCTTTCCAACCATTCGCTGCTTAGAACCGGCTACCTGTCGGTGACGCGGGGCGACGGCGGCCAGAACCTCATCGGTCCCGAGCTGGGCCCGGGCCTGGGTCTCATCCGCACCCAGGAGCTGCTCGCTGCCCGGGCGACGGACGGCGCCGAGCAGCTCTTCACCCGGGCACGCGACTTCGGCTACTCGAAGAGCCCGGAGGAGTCGCTGCGCATCTGGGGGCATGACGCGGTGCTCGCGGACGTGGTCCTCGCCATCCGCCGCTTTCGCCCCGACGTCATCGTGACCCGCTTCATGCCCGACGACGGGGAGACGCACGGGCAACACACCGCCTCCGCGCGCCTGGCGGTGGAGGCATTCACCCGCGCGGCGGACCCTGCGTACATGCCGGACGACGAGCACCGGCGCCTCGGCCCGTGGAAGGCCCGACGGGTGGTGTGGAACGAGAGCGGCTTCTTCGGCAAGTCCGACGCCCAGCTCGCCACGCTCCCTCATCTCGACGTGGGCGGGTACGACCCGTGGCTCGGCCTCTCCTATCCGGAGCTGGCCGCGGACAGCCGCAGCAACCACAAGAGCCAGGGGTTCGGGGCCGCGCGCCGCCGGGGCCCCACGCCCGAGGCGTTCCATCCGCTCGCCGGCGAGCCGATGAAGGAGAGCCCGCTGGACGGCGTCGTCCTGGACTGGTCGCGTATCGCCGGGAGCACGAAGCTGATCAGCGAGCTCAAGCGCGCCAGGCAGGCGTTCCGCACCGCCACCCCCGAGGCCTCGATCCCCGCGCTGCTCGCCGCGCGCGCCGAGCTTCGCCGCATGCCGGACAACCCCTGGAAGGAGCAGAAGCTCGCCGAGCTGGACGCGGTGGTGCTCGGCTGCGCCGGGCTGTTCGCCGACGTCATCGCGGATCGCACCAGCACCTCGCCCGGGGCGAGCGTCACCCTCACCTCCACCATCCTCCTCCGCCGCCCCGCGCAGGTCGCGCTCGGCTCGGTCAAGCTGGGGACACGGGCGCTGCTCGGATCCTCGCCGCTGAAGGTCGGCGTGCCGGTGGAGTCGAAGACGACGGTCGAGGTTCCCGCGGACACGCGCGTCTCGAACCCGGCGTGGCTCGAGGCTCCGGAGACCGGGCTCTACCCGGTGCGCAACCCGGCATGGATCGGGCTTCCCGAGGAGCCCGCGCCACTCGAGGCGGAGGTCGTCCTCACCTTCGGGTCCGAGTCGATCACCGTGCGCCGGCCGGTCGCGTACAAGTGGACCGACCCGGTGCTGGGCGAGCGCTACCGCCGCCTGGAGGTGCTGCCCGCGGTGACGGTGGATGCGTCCGCAGGGATGCTCCTCTTCGCGGACGCCTCGGCCCGCCCGCTGGACGTGACTCTCCGCAGCGTTCGCGGCGCCTCCGGCACGCTGACCCTCGAGCTGCCACCCGGCTTCTCCGCTCAGCCGGCGAGCGCTCCCTTCTCGGTGAGCGCCGGCGGCGAGACAGCGGTGAGGTTCACCGTCACCCCGCCGCGCGCCGCCGCCCGGGGGACGCTGCGCGCGGTCGCGGTGGTGAACGGGCAGCGCTTCGACCGGGGGCTGCACCGCATCGACGCCTCTCACATCCCGATCCAGACCTGGCTCCCGCCGGCCACCGTCCAGGTCACGCGGGCGGACGTGGCGCACGCCAAGCGGCGCATCGGCTACGTGCCCGGCCCGGGTGACGAGGTTCCCGAGGCGCTCCGCCAGGCGGGATACGAGGTGACGCCGCTCTCGGTCGGAGACCTGCGCGACGGCGCGCTCTCCCGCTTCGACGCGTTGGTCTTCGGCATCCGCGCCTTCAACGTCGAGCCGCAGCTGGATTCACTCCACGGCAAGCTGATGAGCTACGTCTCCTCCGGCGGCACGGTCCTGGTGCAGTACGTCACCAGCAACTTCATCGCCAAGGCGCCGCCGGACATCGGTCCGTTCCCCTTCACCATCGGCAGGGGCCGGGTCACCGACGAGACCGCAGCGGTGGAGGCCTCGGCGGACCCGGTGCTCGCGGCACCGAACCGCATCGGTCCCGACGACTGGTCGGGCTGGGTCCAGGAGCGGGGCCTGTACTTCGCCGAGTCCTGGGACCCGCGCTACGTCACGCCGCTAGCGATGCACGACCCCGGAGAGGCGCCGCTCAAGGGCTCGGTGCTGGTCGCCCGGTCGGGGAAGGGCGCCTTCGTCTACACCGGGCTGTCCTTCTTCCGGCAGCTGCCCGCCGGCGTGCCGGGTGCGTTCCGCCTCTTCGCGAACCTGGTGGACGCGGGTGGCTGAGCATCAAGGCCGGCGCGACCCGCGCCGCTCATCGGCGTCCCCCTGGGCCCGGGGGGCTGAGCCGGCCGAGGCCGGCGAGCAGCGCTGGGGGCGACTTTACGCCCTGGTGATCTCGGCGCTCGCGCTGGAGATCGCCGGCCTCTGGGTGCTGGAGCGAGTCTTCCGGTGAGCGCGCTCGACTGGGTCGTGCTCGTCCTGACCCTGGTCGGCATCGTCGCCTTCGGCACGTGGCGGAGCCGCGGCGTGCACACCACCGAGGCCTACCTCCGGGCGGGGAAGGACATCCGCTGGTGGACCATCGGTCTGTCGGTCATCGCCACCCAGGCGAGCGCCATCACCTTCCTCTCCGTACCGGGGCAGGCGTACCAGGACGGCCTGGGCTTCGTGCAGTTCTACTTCGGCCTCCCGATCGCCATGGTGCTGCTCTCGGCGATCGCCCTGCCGGTCTATCACCGGCTCAAGGTCTACACCGCGTACGAGTACCTCGAGCAGCGCTTCGACCGGCGCACGCGGCAATTCACCGCGCTGCTCTTCCTGGTCTCGCGCGGGCTCGCCTCGGGGCTCGCGATCTACGCGCCGGCGCTGGTGCTGAGCGCAGTGCTGGGCTGGCCGGTGCTGTGGACCAACTGGGCCCTGGGCGCGGTGACCATCCTCTACACGGTCGCGGGCGGCAGCCGGGCGGTGAGCCGGACCCAGACGGCGCAGATGGCGGTGATCTTCGTCGGGCTGCTGGTGGCCTTCGCGATGGCGGTGTCGCTCCTGCCGCAGGGGTTCTCCTTCGGTCAGAGCCTGGCGCTGGCGGGCGCGCTGGGGAAGCTCCGGGCGGTGGACCCCTCGGTCCGCCTCGACACTCGCTACACGCTCTGGTCGGGGCTGCTGGGTGGTCTCGTCCTCCAGCTGGCGTACTTCGGAACCGACCAGTCGCAGGTCCAGCGCTATCTCGCCGGAGGTCCGCTCGCCGAGAGCCGGCGGGGCCTCCTGATGAACGGGCTCCTCAAGATTCCGATGCAGCTCTTCATCCTCTTCATCGGAGTGATGGTCTTCGTCGTCTACCAGTTCACGCCGCCGCCGCTGTTCTTCAACCGCGCCGAGCTGGAGCGGACGCGGACGAGTCACCCGGCGGAGGTCGCCGCCCTGGAGACGACGCAGGCACGGCTCTTCGCCGAGAGGCGCCAGGCGATCGACGCCTGGCTGGCCAGCCCCTCCGACTCGAACGCCCTGCGCGATGCCGAAGCGCGCGTCCAGGCGTTGCGGAAGGAGACCGGTGCGCTGGTGGCCCAGGGCCGGCCGGGCGCGGACTCGAAGGATGCGGACTTCATCTTCCTTCGCTTCGTGCTCGACCACTTCCCGCGCGGGCTCATCGGCCTGCTGGTCGCGGTCATCCTCTCGGCGGCGATGTCCGCGAACTCCGCGGCGCTCTCCTCGCTGGGGGCGACCACCGTGGTCGACTTCTATCGGCCGAGCCATCCCGATGCATCTGACGCAAGGACCCTCGCGGTCGCACGATGGGCCACCGCGGCCTGGGGAGTGGTGGGCGTGTGCTTCGGCACCTTCGCCTCGCTCTTGGACAATCTGATCCAAGCGGTCAACGTCCTGGGCTCGCTCTTCTACGGGCCCATGCTCGGGGTGTTCGTGGTGGGCTTCTTCCTCGTTCGCGTGGGCGGACGCGCCGCGTTCTGGGCGACGGTGGCCGGCCAGATCGCGGTGCTCGCTGCAGCGAGGTTCGGGAACCTGGGGTTCCTCTGGTACACCGTGCTCGGGTGCGCCGTGGTGGTCGGGCTCGCCCCCCTGCTGCAGCGCGTCTGGCCGCCCCCCTCACCGCTTCCGACTGGAGAGTCCACATGACCCTGACCCGAAACGTCGTGCTCGCAGGCTGTCTCGCTCTCTCGATTCCCGCGTTCGCCCAGGGCACGGCCCCGGCGCAGGCTCCCGCTCCGACGTTCCAGGCGGACGCCGCCGGTGTGCTGGGTCACGTCCAGGACGAGATGGTCTCGCTGGAGAAGGCGATGCCGGCGAACAAGTTCAACTGGCGCCCGGGCAAGGGCGTGCGCTCGGTGGCCGAGGTCTACATGCACGCCGCGCAGTCCGGTTACTTCTTCGGGAAGATGCTCGGCTGGGAGATCCCGGCGGACATCGCCTCCCAGATGAAGACCTTCGAGAAGAGCACCACCGACAAGGCCAAGATCGAGAAGCTGCTCAACGATTCGTTCGCCTGGTTCTCGACCCAGGTCAAGGCGATGCCCGACGCCGAGCTGACCAAGACCGTGGACTTCTTCGGCCGTCAGCTCACGAAGCGCGCGGTGGTGATGGTGGCCCTGGGGCACTACCAGGAGCACCTCGGGCAGTCGATCGCCTACGCGCGGTCGAACGGCGTCGTCCCGCCCTGGAGCAAGAACGACAAGTCCTAGTCCCGGGCCGCCAGCCCCCGTTGCCGACAGGAAATTCCTGAACGGAACGGAGCGCCCGATGGACAGGCTGCTTTCCGGCCTGACCGCCGAACGGGCCGTGCGTCGAGGTCGATGCCTACACCGACGCACCACGTCATCGAGAGTAAGGGGCGCCGTTCCATGCAACGGCACCTCTTCCTCGTTCCCGCGATCTGCATCGCGAGCGCCGCGTGCGGCGTGGGAACCGATGCACCGACTCTCTTCACCGTTCCGAATCGCGGCTCGCCGGATCCGGTGACCTCCCCCGCCCCGGACGCCGGGACGACGAGCAGCCCCCCCGTCGACGCCGGGACCGTCGCGCAGCCCGAGACCAGCGCGCCCGGCAACGGCATCTTCCCGCCGGACAGCGCCTGGAACACCCGCATCGACCATGCACCGGTGGACCCGCGCTCGGACGCGTACATCGCCTCGATGGGCGCGAACGGAGAGCTGATCGCGAGCTGGGACGAGGCCGGAAACGGCCTCCCCTACGTCGAGGTCGCCAAGGATCAGAAGAAGGTGCCGGTGTCCTTCTGGGGCTTCCCCAAGGAGAGCGATCCAGGGCCCTATCCCATCCCCTGGAGCGCGCCGGTGCAGATCGGAAGCGACGGGCACGTCCTGGTCGTCGACCGCGAGAACGGCTGGCTCTACGAGCTGTTCAAGGCCTCCCGGAATTCCGACGGGTCGTGGCAGGCGTCCAACGGCGCGAAGTGGAACCTGCGCAGCAACGACGGGCGACCCGTGCGCTGGACCTCGGCGGATGCGGCGGGGATGCCGGTCTTCCCGGGGCTGGTCCGCTGGGACGAGGTCAACTCGGGCTGGATCAGCCACGCGCTGCGGTTCGCGGTCAACCGGAGTCAGCGTGGCTTCGTCTGGCCGGCGAGTCACGCGGCCGGGACCTGTAGCCTCGGCTCGGATTGCCCGCCCATGGGCCTGCGGGTCCGCCTCAAGAAGTCGGTGGACATCTCCGGCTTCAGCTGGCGGATGCAGGTGATCCTCCGGGCGCTGCAACAGTTCGGGATGTTCGTCGTCGACAACACCGGCACCGACGACAGCTGGTGGCTGGCCGGGGCGCCCCACGCGGGCTGGTCCGACGAGGAGAACCTCACCCTCCGGCGGATCCACGGCAGCGACTTCGAGGTCGTCGCCCACGAGGACATCGAGGCGCAGTGACCGCGCGCTCGTCCGGGCGAGCTCGAAGGGGATGAGCACCCGGGGCCTGCCTCCGGACATCCGGTCTGCCCGGCCCCGGCGTCCCGGCCGACGGCCGGTGCCCGAGGTGAGATACGTTCCGGGCCCTCTCGCCGCCCTCCGCCGAGGCCCGGATGAAGCACTGGTCGACCATCGCCCCGCTGCTCGCCGCCGCGCTCCTCGGCGTCGCCGCCATCGCTCCGGGGAACTTCCTCGTCCTGATCGTCTCCGGCATCGCTCTGGTGGGCGCGGTGCTCGCCGCCGTTCACCACGCCGAGGTGGTGGCCCACAGGCTCGGCGAGCCGCTGGGGACCCTGGTGCTCGCCCTGGCGGTGACGGTGATCGAGACCTCGCTGATCGTCTCGATGATGCTCGCCGGCGGCGAGGACAAGGCGGTGCTCGCCCGGGACACCGTCTACGCGGCGGTGATGATCATCTGCAACGGGGTGATCGGCCTGTGCATCCTCGTGGGCGGCCTCCGCCACCGGGAGCAGACCTTCCGGATCGAGGGCGCGGGGCCGGCGTTCGCCGCCCTGGTGGCGCTGGCCACCCTGGCGCTGGTCCTCCCCGGCTTCACGATCAGCGCCCCTGGGCCGGCCTACTCTCCCTCGCAGCTGGTGTTCGCAGGGATCTGCTCGCTGGTCCTCTGGGGCGTCTTCGTCTTCGTCCAGACCATCCGTCACCGTGACTACTTCCTGCCGACCGAGGGAGGTGGCGAGGAAGAGCACGTCGCGCCTCCGACGGTGACCGCCGCATGGACCAGCGTGGGACTGCTGCTGGTCTCGCTGGTGGGCGTGGTGGGTCTGGCCAAGGTGCTCTCACCGAGCATCGAGGCGGCAGTCCGCGCCGCCGGCGCACCGGACGCGGTCATCGGGATCGCCATCGCGATGCTGGTCCTCCTCCCGGAGACGGTTGCCGCCGTCCGCGCTGCCCGGGCCAACCGCCTCCAGACCAGCATGAACCTGGCGCTGGGCTCGGCCCTGGCGACCATCGGGCTGACCATCCCGGCGGTGGTCGTGGCCTCTCAGGTGTTCCATCTCCCGGTCATCCTCGGGCTCCAGCCCAAGGACCTGGCGCTGCTGGGCCTCACCTTCATCGTGGGCGCGGTGACGCTCGGCCCCGGGCGTACCAGCATCATGCAGGGCGCGGTGCAGCTGGTGGTCTTCGCCGCGTTCCTCTTCCTCTCCATGGTGCCCTGAGCCTCGGCGAGCGGCGCGCTCCTTCGCCGCCACATGGGGCCGAGGACCCTCCTCACTGTTCGGCCCTGGAGGCCGCGGCCTTCGCGCTTGCTCCTCACCCGGCGCACTGCGAGATTTCGCGGCTCGGGGCCGTCGCACCCTCCGTGGTGCGATGCGCGAGGTGACAGGAGGGGTCGGACGTGAACGAGCCCACAGGGCAGCCCGTCGAGGACACCACCGTCTCCGGGCAGGCGCGGGACAGCACCGTCACCCTGAAGCGAGCGGGCCTGGATGCCGAGCGACGCATCGGCCCCTACAAGCTGATCCGCGAGCTGGGCCGGGGAGGCATGGGGACGGTGTGGCTCGCCGCGCGGGCCGACGAGCAGTTCGAGAAGCGGGTCGCGCTCAAGGTGGTTCGCGCCTCGGACAGCCAGGAGGTCCTGCGCTTCTTCAAGCGGGAGCGCCAGATCCTCGCCGGCCTGGAGCACCCCAACATCGCCCGTCTCCTGGACGGCGGCACGACGGACGACGGCTTGCCCTACTTCGTGATGGAGCACGTGGAGGGCGTGCCCATCGACCGGTACTGCGACGAGCACAAGCTCTCCGTGCCCGAGCGGTTGCGGCTCTTCGAGGGCGTCTGCTCGGCGGTGCAGCACGCCCACCGGAGCCTGGTGGTCCACCGGGACCTCAAGCCCGGCAACATCCTGGTGACCGAGGAAGGCATCCCCAAGCTGCTCGACTTCGGCATCGCCAAGCTGCTGAACCCGGGAGTGGCCGGCGGCGGCTCGGAGGAGACCCTGGTGGCGATGACGCCCGACTACGCGAGCCCGGAGCAGGTCCGCGGCAGGGCCATCACCACCGGCACCGACGTCTATTCGCTGGGTGTCATCCTCTACGAGCTGCTCACCGGTCAGCGTCCGTATCGGGTGAAGAGCAACGAGCACGTCGAGGTGCTGAAGGCAGTCTGCGAGTCCGAGCCCGAGCGGCCCAGCACCGCGGTGGGGCGCACCGGCGAGCGCCGCCAGCCCGACGGCACGACGATCACCACCACCCCGGAGGAGACCGGACGGCTCCGGCACGAGACGCCGCAGCGTCTGCGGAAGCGGCTCAAGGGAGACCTCGACGCCATCGTGCTGGCGGCCCTTCAGAAGGACCCCATCCAGCGGTACGCGTCCGTCGAGGGGCTCACCCGCGACATCCACCGGTACCTGGATGGCCTGCCGATCACCGCGCGCAAGACCACCACCGTCTACCGGCTCCGCAAGCTCGCCGCGCGCCACAAGCTCGGTGTCGCGGCCGGGGGGGCGATCCTCGCGCTCCTGGTGGCGCTTGCGGTGACCTCCACGCTGCAGGCCAGCCGCATCCGCAAGGAGCGCGACCGGGCCACCGAGGAGACGGCGAAGGTCACCGCGATGAACACCTTCCTCCAGGACGCGCTCGGCGCGGCGGACCCCTGGGAGAAGGGCTCGCGCAACATCTCCCTCCTGGACGCGCTCCGTCAGGCCCAGGGAAAGGCGGAGAGCACCTTCCAGGGTCAGCCGCTGATACGCGCGGCGGTCCTCCAGACGATCGGATCGACCTTCGCAAACCTCGCCGAGTTCCAGGAGGGGGAGAAGGCCCTGCGAACCGCGCTGGTCCTGCGCACCGCCGCGGCCGGCCCACGGAGCGCGGAGGTCGCGGAGTCCCAGGCCAGCCTCTCCAACCTCTATGGCCTCTGGCACCGTTTCGACCAGGCGACCACGGCCGGGCAGGAGTCGCTGGCCATCACCCGGGCACTGTTCGGCCCCAGGAGCCTCCAGACGGCGGGGGCGCTCTTCGTGCTGGGATCCGTCTACCAGCGGAAGAACGATCTCCAGGCGCTGAAGCCGGTCGCCAGCGAGATGCTCTCCATCGTCCGTGCTCCGGCGCCGACCAGCCGGAGCACCGTGTCTCCGCCACCCGACCCGGTGAAGCTGGAGGTCCAGGCCCTGGGCCTGCTCGCGGCGGTCGCCCTCCAGGAGGAGGACTTCTCGCGGATGGAGGCGATCGATCGGGAGCGGCTGGACAAGATCCGGGCCCGGCTCCCGGAGCTCCACGGCGAGCTCGCCGCAGCGCTGAACGACCTCGCCACGGCCCAGCTGATGAACGGAGACCTCGCGGCCGCCGAGGCGAACTACAGGGAGGCGCTCAAGATCGACATCGCCGATCTTGGCGAGGAGCACCCGGAGACGCTGTCGGCCCGGGAGAACCTGGGCAACGTCTACTTCCGCTCCAAGCGGTACGACGAGACGCTCAAGACCCTCGACGTCGTGCTCGCGCTCCGCCGCAAGGCGCTGGGCGCCGACGCCGAGCCGGTCGGGCGAACGCTGGCGAACATCGGCTCGGTGTCGAAGGAAGCCGGAAAGCTGGACGAGGCCGAGCGGGCGTACCGCGACGCGCTCGCGGTCCTGGTTCCGAAGCTGGGTGAGCAAAACCTCGACGTGGCCTCGGTCAGGATGTCCCTCGGCGACCTGCTCCGGCGCCGGGGACAGCTCGATGCGGCCGAGCCTCCGATGCGGAGCGGGCTCGAGACCAGGGCGAAGCTCCTGGGAGAGACCCACGCCGCGACCCAGCGAGCGCTGAAGGCGCTGGCGGATCTCGCGACCGCACGAGGAAAGCCCGAGGAGGCTGCGGCCTACTCTGCCCGGATCGTCCCCGCGAAGTGAGGACCGGCTGAGCGGACGCTCGATCCTCCGGAGCATCCGACCGGGGCGCATTCGTCGCCGACGCGGCGATCACCGGCGCCTGTCACAGGCCTGCAACCAGGACGACCGCTGACGCTGACGCTCGACTGATCGAACGTCCGATCAGGGGCGCCGGCGTTGACTTCGCACCGCGTTCCGGGGACGGATCGCGGGGGAAGGAGGAGGGCGACGGCCATGGGCACTCCCACGACGGGGATTCCGGGACCAGTGCCGCCGGCCCCCTCCCCGCCCGAGCCGGTGGCGCCCGCTCCGCCCCGGAACGAGCACGCCGTGGCCACTCCTCCGCCGACGCCCCCCACCCGGCCGGACTGGAAGCACCAGATCGTCGAGCGGGTCCAGCGGCGACGGCGCCTGCTGATCGTCCTCGCAGCGCTGCTGGTGCTCTACACGGTCTTCGGCTTCCTGATCCTGCCACTCATCGTGCGCCGCCAGCTCGAGAAGCGGCTCACCGCGGCGCTGCACCGCGAGACCACCATCGCGAAGGTGCGGACCAATCCCTACGCGCTCTCGGTCACCATCGATGGCCTGCTGATCAAGGCGCCGGACGGTGGCCCGTTCATCTCCTGGGATCGCCTGTACGTGAACCTCGCGGCCTGGCGGATCGTCCGCCGTGAGGTCGCGCTCGACGAGATCTACCTGCTGCGTTTCCACGCCAGGGTGGGGCTGGACAAGAAAGGCAACCTCAACTTCCAGGACCTGCTCGACGAGAGCTCTTCCACCGAGCCTTCTCCGCCGCCGGCCCCCGAGCAGAAGAAGCGCCCGCTGGTGTTCGCGGTCCAGAAGCTCGGCATCGAGCAGGCGCAGATCGACTTCTCCGACCGATCGCGCCGCCGCCCCTTCGACACCACCGTCGGGCCATTCGACATCAATTTGCAGGGGTTCCGGACGCTTCCCGACTCCACCAGCCCCTACTCCTTTGCCGGGAGGACCGAGGCAGGCGAGACGTTCTCCTGGGCGGGAAACCTCCTCACCGAGCCACTCCGCTCCATGGGGACCATCGCCTTCGACGGGCTGCGGCTGTCCAAGTACAGCCCCTACTACGAGCAGGAGGTGGGCTTCGACATCCGCGACGGTCTCCTCGGCGTGAAGACGGCGTACACGCTCGAATGGGGGCAGGAGAATCACCTGCTCAAGCTGGCCGACGGGGCGGTGTCGGTCCGCAGCCTCGTGCTGGGCATCCCGGGGAACCCGCAGCCGAAGGCCGAGCTTCCGGCGATGGACATCAGGGGGATCGGAATCGACGTCGTCGGCCGCATCGCGCGAGTGCAGTCGGTCCTGCTGAAGGACGCGGTCATCCGGGCGCGCCGGAATCGGGACGGCCGGTTCGACCTCGAGCAGATGAAGCCACCGAAGAAGTCCAGCCCGCCGCCGAAGGACAGGAACGAGCCCTGGCACTGGTCCCTGGGGACGGTCGAGCTCGCGGGGTGGAGGATCGAGCTCCAGGACGACCAGCCGGCCCGCCCCGTCCGCCTCGCCCTCGCGCCTCTCGACGTCCGGCTCCAGGAGCTGTCGGACAAGACTCAGCAGACCTCGAAGCTGTCCGC
>Ga0081540_1000094_pt1 | contig 93201 bp, 76 predicted proteins | sample TabmetS2T1R1_FD_71024 | JGI IMG/M metagenome (GOLD analysis project Ga0081540, IMG submission 71024) | Tabebuia heterophylla rhizosphere microbial communities from the University of Puerto Rico - S2T1R1 | ecosystem: Host-associated > Plants > Roots > Rhizosphere ...
GAAAACACCCGGCCCCGCGCCTGATCCAGCCGCTGTCGCTGTCGTGGGATCACCGCGTGATCGACGGAGCGGCGGCGGCGCGGTTCAACGCGCATTTCGCCGGCCTCCTCGCCGATATGCGCCGCGCGCTCGTCTGAGGGGGATCCGATGGCAAACCTCATCGACATCAAGGTCCCGGACATCGGCGACTTCCAGGATGTACCGGTCATCGAGGTCCTGGTCCGCCCCGGCGACCGGATCAAGACCGAAGACCCGCTGGTGACGCTTGAATCCGACAAGGCGTCCATGGATGTGCCGTCGCCGGTCGACGGCGTGGTGAAGGAAATCAAGGTCAAGGTCGGGGACAAGGTGTCCGAAGGCTCGCTGCTTCTCGTCGCGGACGCCGAAGCTGCTCCCGCGGGTGCCGCCCCGCGCGAGAAAGTGAAAGAAGGCGGCCGTTCGAGCGGTGAAGGCTCCCCGGTCGCCGATTACGGCGCTGCCTCCGGCGTCTATGACGTCATCGAGGTGCGCGTCCCCGACATCGGCGACTTCAAGGACGTGCCGATCATCGAGGTGGCGGTAAAGGGCGGAGACAAGGTCAAACCGGAAGATCCGCTGATCACGCTCGAGTCCGACAAGGCGTCGATGGAAGTCCCCTCGCCATCGGGCGGCACGGTCAGGGACGTCAAGGTCAAGATCGGCGACAAGGTCAGCCAGGGCAGCCTGATCCTGACCCTCGAGACCGGGATGATCGGCGCCGCGCCCCCGGCGCCTGCCGCGATGCCGCCAGGGCGCGCGGCGCCGGCCGCCGTCCCGATCGCGGCGCGGCACGACGGCGCGGCCGATGTCGAATGCGACATGCTGGTGCTGGGCGCCGGTCCCGGCGGCTATTCAGCGGCGTTTCGCTCCGCCGATCTCGGCATGAGCACCGTGCTGGTCGAGCGCTATCCGACCCTCGGCGGCGTCTGCCTCAATGTCGGCTGCATTCCGTCGAAGGCGCTCCTGCACACCGCCGCGGTGATGGACGAGGTGACGGCGCTGGCCGCGCACGGCATCGCCTATCTGGCGCCGGCCGTCGATCTCGCCAAGCTGCGCGCGCACAAGGAGAAGGTGATCGGCAAGCTGACCGGCGGATTGGCCGGCATGGCCAAGGCCCGGAAGGTCTCCGTCGTCGAGGGGATCGGCAGGTTCCTCGATCCGCATCATCTCGAAGTCGCGCCGAAAAACGGCGCGGAGCGCAGGATCGTCAAATTCGACAAGGCGATCATCGCCGCCGGCTCGCAGGCCATCAAGCTGCCGTTCTTCCCGGACGATCCGCGCGTGGTCGATTCGACCGGCGCACTCGAGCTCCCACAGATCCCGAAAACCATGCTGGTGGTCGGCGGCGGCATCATCGGGCTCGAGATGGCGACCGTCTACGCGACGCTGGGCGCGCGCATCGACGTCGTCGAGATGCTCGACGGTCTGATGACGGGGGCCGACCGCGACCTGGTGAAGGTCTGGGAAAAAAAGAATGCCGGCCGCTTCAACCGGGTGATGCTGAAGACGAAGACGGTCTCGGCCGACGCGACGCCGGACGGGATCAGGGTGAGCTTCGAAGGCGAGAAGGCGCCGGCCGAACCGCAGCTCTACGACATGGTCCTCGTCGCGGTCGGGCGCAGCCCGAACGGCAACAAGATCGACGCTGGCAAGGCCGGCGTTGCCGTGAGCGAGCGCGGCTTCATCTCGGTCGACAAGCAGATGCGCACCAACATGCCGCACATCTTCGCCATCGGCGACATCGTCGGCCAGCCGATGCTCGCGCACAAGGCCGTGCACGAGGCGCATGTCGCCGCCGAGACGGCGGCCGGCCGCAATGCCTTGTTCGAGGCGCGCCAGATTCCATCAGTCGCCTATACCGACCCGGAGGTCGCCTGGGCAGGCCTCACGGAAGAGCAATGCAAGGCGCAAGGATTGAAATACGGCAAGGCCGTCTTTCCATGGGCGGCGTCCGGCCGGGCAATCGCCAATGGGCGCGACGAGGGCTTCACCAAGCTGCTGTTCGACGCAGCGAACCATCGCCTGCTCGGCGGCGGCATCGTCGGCACGCATGCCGGCGACCTGATCGGCGAAGTCTGCCTCGCGGTCGAGATGGGCTGCGATCCGATCGACATCGGCAAGACCATCCATCCGCATCCGACGCTGTGCGAATCGATCGGGATGGCGGCCGAAGTGTTCGAGGGCGTGTGCACGGACCTGCCGCCGGCCAAGAAAAAATAGCGAAGAAATAGCGCACCGCGCCGATGCGGTGATGCGAACGATGTGGGAGGAAGCGAATGGAAGACCAGCTGCAGCGCGATGCGCTCGAGTATCATCGTGTTCCGACATTCGGCAAAATCTCGGTCACGCCGACGAAGAGTCTCGTCAACCAACGCGATCTGGCGCTCGCCTACTCGCCCGGCGTGGCCTATGCGTGTCTTGCCATCAAGGCTCAGCCCAACGAGGCGGCGACGCTGACCTCGCGCGCCAATCTGGTCGCCGTCATCACCAACGGAACCGCCGTGCTCGGACTCGGCGACATCGGTGCGCTGGCCGGCAAGCCGGTGATGGAAGGCAAGGCGTGCCTGTTCAAGAAGTTTGCCGGCATCGACGTGTTCGACATCGAGATCAGCGAGAAGGATCCGGACAAATTCGTCGAGATCGTCGCGAGTCTCGAGCCGACCTTCGGCGGCATCAATCTCGAGGACATCAAGGCCCCGGAATGCTTCTTCATCGAACGTGCGCTGCGGCAGCGCATGAAGATTCCGGTCTTTCACGACGACCAGCACGGCACCGCGATCATCGCGGCCGCAGCCGTGCTCAACGGCCTGGCGCTCGTCGGCAAGGACATCCGCGAGGTGAAGCTCGCCTGCTCGGGTGCGGGCGCCGCGGCCATTGCCTGTCTGGACCAGCTCGTCAGTCTCGGACTTCCGATCGACAACATCCTGGTCAGCGATGCCAAGGGTGTCGTCTACGAAGGCCGCGCCGAGGGCATGGACCCGATCAAGGCGCGCTATGCCCGCAAAACCTCCGCGCGCACGCTCGGCGAGATCGTCGACGGCGCTGACATTTTTCTCGGCCTGTCGGCCGGCGGCGTGCTCAAGCCGGACATGGTCAGGCGAATGGCGCGCGATCCACTGATTCTCGCCCTCGCCAACCCGGATCCGGAGATCATGCCGGAAGAGGCGAGGGCGGTGCGTCCGGACGCCGTCATCGCCACCGGTCGCTCGGACTATCCCAACCAGGTGAACAACGTTCTGTGCTTCCCGTTCCTGTTCCGGGGCGCGCTCGACGTTGGCGCGACCGCCATCAATGAGCAGATGAAATCTGCAGCGGTGCGGGCCATTGCCGAGCTCGCGCACGCCGAGGTCTCCGACGTGGTGGCGTCCGCCTATGGCGAGAAACGCCTGACGTTCTGTCGCGACTACCTGATTCCAACGCCGTTCGACCCGCGCTTGATGGAGCGCATCGCGCCGGCGGTGGCCAAGGCGGCCATGGACAGCGGCGTCGCCACGCGGCCGCTCGACGATCTTGAAGCCTATCGTCAGCGCATGGCGCGGTTCACGTATCAGTCGGGCGCCAGCATGGAACCGGTGTTCGCCGCCGCCAAGGTCGCCCGCAAGAAGGTGGCCTTCGCCGAAGGCGAGGACGATCGCGTATTGCGGGCCGCGCAGGTGATCGTCGACGAGGGCGTCGCGACGCCGGTTCTGGTCGGCCGCAATGACGTGATCGGCGCGAGCGTGCAGCGGCTCGGACTGCGGCTCACACCCGGCCGCGACTGCGAGGTGGTCAACTTCGAGACCGATGCCCGCTACGAGCAGTATTGGCGCGACTACTACGGGCTCGCCCGGCGCAGTGGCATCACGCAAGCCCTTGCCAGAGAAGCGATGCGCAACCGCTCGACCCTGATCGCGGCCATGCTGCTGCGGCGCGGCGACGTCGATTCCATGTTGTGCGGCATCTCGGGAGCCTTCTACGACCACCTCGAATACGTGTGCCGGGTCATCGGGCCGCGCGAAGGCGTATGCACGTGGGGAACGATGAACATGCTGCTCCTCGGCGGGCGTCCGCTGTTCATCTGCGACACCTATGTCAATCGCGATCCGTCGGCGGAGCAGCTCACCGAGCTGACGCTGTTGGCGGCGGATGAGGTGCGCCGCTTCGGGCTCGTGCCGAGCGTCGCCCTGCTGTCGCATTCGAGCTTCGGCAGCATCGACTCGCCGTCCGCACAGAAGATGCGCGACACGCTGGCGCTCATCCAAAAGGCCGATCCGGAACTCGCGGTGGATGGCGAGATGCACGGTGATGCGGCGCTGTCCAAGCGCATCCTGGATCGCGTGTTTCCCGAGTCGCGGCTCAAGACCGAAGCCAATCTCCTGATCATGCCGAACCTCGACGCCGGCAACATCGCCTACAACCTGCTGCGGATCGCGGCAGGCGGCGGCGTTACCGTCGGGCCGATCCTGCTCGGAACGGCGCTGCCGGCGCACATCCTCACCCAGACCGCGACCGTCCGCGGCATTCTGAACATGACGGCGCTCGCGGCGGTCGATGCGACGCAGACCGCGGCGCGCGCCATGACGCGGATCGCCGCCGAGTAAAAGCCGGCTCGGCGATCCGTCACGCTTGCCTCGGAGTGCGAATGACGAACCAGGGCCCCAGTCCTCATCGGGTCGTCGTCGTCGGTGGCGGTGCCGGCGGCCTCGAGCTCGTCACGCGTCTCGGCGACAGGCTCGGACGGCGCAAGCTCGCCGAGATCACCCTGATCGACAAGTCGCGCACCCATCTGTGGAAGCCGCTGCTGCACGAGATCGCCGCCGGAACCATGGATTTCGCCGTGCACGAGATCGATTACCTGGCGCAGGCGCACTGGCATCACTTCCAGTACCGCATCGGCGAGATGGCCGGCCTCGATCGGAAGAAACGCGAGGTTGCGCTCGCCGCGCATATCGACGACGAGGGCCGGCAAGTGACCCCGGTGCGCACGTTCGTGTACGACACGCTGGTCATCGCGATCGGCAGCCAGAGCAACGACTTCGGCACGCCCGGCGTGCGCGACTATGCGGTCTCGCTGGACACGCCAGCCGAGGCCAAGCGGTTCCATAGCCGCCTGGTGAACGCCTACATTCGCGGCCACGCGCAGACCGAGCCGCTGCGGCCCGGTCAGCTTCAGGTCGCGATCATCGGTGCCGGCGCGACCGGCACCGAGCTTGCGGCGGAGCTGCACTACACGACGCGCCAGCTCGTCGCCTACGGCCTCGACAGCATCGATCCCGAGAAGGACATCAAGATCACCCTGATCGACGCGGCCGACCGCATCCTGCCGGCTCTGCCGGAGCGCCTGTCGGACGCCGCGCTGAAGCTCCTGGAGCGCCTCGGCGTCCAGGTTCACACGGCGGCCAAGGTCTCGGAAGTCACCGCCGACGGCGTCAAGCTCGCCAATGGATCATTCGTTCCCGCCGAGCTCGTGGTATGGGCGGCGGGCGTCAAGGCGCCCGATATCCTCAAGGATCTCGACGGTCTCGAGACCAACCGCCTGAACCAGCTGGTCGTGTCGCCGGCGCTGCAGACGACCCGCGACGACAACATCTTCGCCATGGGCGACTGTGCCGCCTGTCCGTGGGCCGGACACAGCGGCCGCATCGTGCCGCCGCGCGCCCAGGCGGCACATCAGCAAGCGAGCCATCTGTTCAAGCAGATCAAGCGACGACTGGCAGAGCAGCCCGTCGAGCCGTGGCGCTATCGCGATTTCGGCTCGCTGGTTTCGCTCGGCGAGTACTCGACCGTCGGCAATCTGATGGGCGGGCTGCTCGGTCGCAATCTGTGGGTCGAGGGGCTGATCGCCCGCGTGATGTACCGCTCGCTCTACAAGATGCACGAATACGCGTTGCACGGTCCGGCGAAAGTGACGTTCGATACGCTCGCGCGCCTGATCACGCGGCGCACCGAACCGCATGTGAAGCTGCACTGAAGGCGCATTATGAACGGCGCTCCTCCCATCGAATATCTGTCGAGCTTCGCGCAGACGAGCGAAGCGATGATGCTTCACCTCACTACGCCGCTGCTGACCGCCGGCGGAAACGGCGGCGATTTCAGGCGCTACGCCGAAATCGCGATGACGCAACAGGACTACCTGCACCGCATGGGAATGCTGTGGCTGAGCACCATGGTTCATGGCGGTGCCGAGGCAGACAAGAGCGATCGACGATTCGCGGGCGAGGATTGGCAAAAGAGTCCGCTGCACGATTTTCTCAAAGAGTCGTATCTGATCAACACGCGCTACGTGAACGACCTGATCGAGCGGGCCTCGGTCGACGACAAGACGCGCGGACGCATGCGGTTCTTCGCCCGGCAGATCCTCGACGCGCTCAGTCCCGCGAACTTCCTCGCGACCAATCCGAAATCGCTGCGCCTCACGCTCGAGAGCGGCGGCGACACCCTGGCGAACGGGGTCCGCAACCTGATCGAGGACATCGGCAAGGGCCGCATCTCGATGACGGACGAGAAGGCCTTCGAGGTCGGCGGCAACCTCGCCGTCACGCCGGGCGGCGTCATCTTCGAGAACGAGCTCATTCAGCTCATCCAGTACAAGCCGCTGATCGACCAGGTCCACGCACGTCCGCTGGTCATCGTGCCGCCCGCCATCAACAAGTTCTACGTGCTCGATCTTCAGCCGGACAATTCGTTCGTGCGCTATGCGGTCGGCGAGGGGCACACGGTCTTCATGATCTCGTGGCGCAACGTCACGGCCGAGCAGGGGCATCTGACCTGGGACGACTACCTCGAGCTCGGCATCCTGCGGGCGATCGACGTGGCGCGGGCGGTGACCGGATCCGAGGCGGTCAATGCGCTCGGCTTCTGCGTCGGCGGGACGCTGCTCGGCAGCGCCGCGGCGGTGCTGGCAGCGCGCGGCGATGAGAGGATCGCGAGCCTGACCTTTCTCACCACGATGCTCGATTTCTCCGAATCCGGCGAGATCGGCCTGCTGATCGACGAGCCGAGCGTCGTCGCGCGCGAACAATCGATCGGCAAGGGCGGGATCGTGCCGGGCCGGGATCTCGCGTTCGTGTTTTCGACGTTGCGCGGCAACGACCTGATATGGCCCTACGTCGTCGGCAATTATCTCGAGGGCCGGCAGCCCGATGCGTTCGACATCCTGTACTGGAACGCCGACAGCACCAATCTGTCCGGCCCGATGTATTGCTGGTACGTGCGCAATACCTATCTCGAAAACAACCTGCGCATTCCCGGCAAAACCACGCAACAAGGAACGCCGGTCGATCTCATGCAGATCGACGTGCCGGTCTACGTGCTCGCGAGCCGCGAGGATCACATCGTTCCCTGGCAGACCGCCTATCGCACGGCGCGCCTGGTCTCGGGCGAGGTGAGATTCACGCTGGCCGCGAGCGGGCACATCGCCGGCGTCATCAACCCGGCGTCGCGCAACAAGCGCAACTTCTGGACCGACGGCAAGCTCGGCAAGCGGCCGGACCACTGGCTCAAGACCGCACGCGAAGTGCCGGGGAGCTGGTGGAGCGACTGGAGCGCATGGCTGAAGCTTCAAGCCGGAGAAACCGTGCCGGCCCGGCGAGAGCTCGGCTCGCGGCAATTTCCGGAGATCGAGCCGGCGCCGGGCCGGTACGTCAAGGAACGCGTCGCTTGACCGCCCGCGATGGTGCGGGCCCACAGGGAGACATCACAGCCATGACCGACATAGTGATCGCATCGGCAGCCAGGACGCCGGTTGGCTCGTTCAACGGCGGCTTCGCCAATACGCCCGCGCACGAGCTCGGCGCCGTCGCCATCAAGGCCGCGCTCGAACGCGCGAAGATCGCGCCGCAGGAGGTGGACGAGGTCATTCTCGGCCAGGTCCTCACGGGCGGGCAGGGCCAGAACCCCGCCCGTCAGGCGGCGATGAAGGCCGGCATTCCGCTCGAGAAGACCGCCTGGGGGCTCAACCAGGTGTGCGGTTCAGGCTTGCGTGCGGTCGCGCTGGCGATGCTGCACGTCGGCAGCGGCGATGCCGACGTGATTATCGCGGGTGGTCAGGAGTCGATGTCGCTCGCCCCGCATGTCGCTCACATGCGTGCCGGCACCAAGATGGGCAACCTGAACCTCGTCGACAGCATGATCAAGGACGGCCTGTGGGATGCGTTCCACGGCTATCACATGGGGACCACCGCGGAGAACGTCGCGCAGAAATGGCAGATCAGCCGCGACGAGCAGGACAAGTTCGCGGTCGCCTCGCAGAACAAGGCCGAGGCGGCGCAGAAGTCTGGCCGCTTCAAGGACGAGATCGCCGCCGTCACCGTGCCCTCGCGCAAGGGCGACATCGTGGTCGAGAACGACGAATACATCCGTGCCGGAACCACGCTCCAGGCCGTGTCGCAGCTCAAGCCGGCCTTCTCCAAGGACGGCACCGTCACCGCCGGCAATGCGTCGGGACTCAATGACGGCGCCGCCGTCGTCGTCGTGATGCGCGCGTCGGAGGCGGAACGCCGCGGCATCACGCCGCTCGCGCGGATCGCGTCGTGGGCCACTGCGGGAGTCGATCCGCAGATCATGGGCAGCGGGCCGATCCCGGCATCGCGCAAAGCGCTCGAGAAGGCGGGGTGGAAGGTCAACGATCTCGACCTCATCGAGGCGAATGAGGCTTTCGCCGCGCAGGCGATCGCGGTGAACAAGGACATGGGATGGGACACGGGCATCGTCAACGTCAATGGCGGTGCGATCGCGATCGGCCACCCGATCGGAGCATCCGGTGCCCGCATCCTGGTGACGCTGCTGCACGAGATGACAAAGCGCGATGCCGGGCGCGGCCTCGCGACGCTGTGCATCGGCGGTGGCATGGGCATCGCCCTGACTGTCGAAAGATGATCGCCGTTCACGCGTGAGGTCACACCAGCCCAGTTGAATCCAGCTTGAAAGGGAGAGAATCGATGCGCGTATCGGTCATTACCGGCGGGATGGGAGGCTTGGGAGATTCGATCAGCGGCAAGATGCATGCCGCGGGCTATCGTGTGGTGGTGACCCATTCGCCCGGCAACACCAAGGTCAAGGATTGGCTCGCCGAGCACAAGGCCGCCGGCCGCGAGTTCCACGCCTATGCGGTCGACGTCGCCGACTTCGAATCGTGCAAGGCATGCATCGGCCGGATCAGCAAGGAGGTCGGCCCGATCGATATTCTCGTCAACAATGCGGGAATCACACGCGACACCACGTTCAAGAAGATGACCAAGGCGGACTGGGACGCCGTCATTCGCACGAACCTCGATTCGGTGTTCAACATGACCAAGCAGGTCATCGACGGCATGGTCGATCGCGGCTGGGGCCGCGTCATCAACGTCTCGTCCGTGAACGGCTCCAAAGGCGCGTTCGGGCAAACCAATTATTCGGCCGCCAAGGCGGGCATGCACGGCTTCAGCAAGGCATTGGCGCTTGAAGTCGCGCGCAAGGGCGTGACGGTCAACACCATCTCGCCCGGTTACATCGGCACCAAGATGGTCACGGCGATTCCGCAGGAGGTTCTCGACAGCAAGATCCTGCCGCAGATTCCGCTCGGCCGCCTGGGAAAGCCGGAGGAGATCGCAGGCCTCATCATCTATCTCTGCTCGGACGAGGCCGCGTTCGTCACCGGCGCGAACATTGCGATCAACGGTGGACAGCATATGCAATAGGCGGAGACGCCGAGGGAGGAGAGTCACATGAAGACGCCGAAGATGGATCCGGATGAGATGCTCAAGACGCTGGCGGCAGAAGCCGTCAAGGGAACCGCGCAGGTGCGGACGGCGATACGCGACGTCACCCTGCAGGCGCTGCAGATGCGCGAGCTCAGCCTGAAACAGGTCACCAACGTCGTTGGCAAGGTGACCGAAGGCATCAATCTGGGTGTCGCCAACGAGAAGCTCGATGTCGAGAAGACTCTTTCCGAAGCCTTTGCGGGGATGGACGAGGCGCTGCTCAAGGTGGTCGAGGCCAACAAAGTCGCGCTCGAGCGGCTCACCGAGGGCGGCGCCGGCTTCGATCAGTCGGGTGTCAAGAAAGGGCTCAAGGAGCTCGAGGCGTTTGAGGAGAAGGTCCTCGACGGCATCAAGGCGGCCACTCTCAAGGCGGGCGAGCAGGCGAGGCAGCACTGGACGAACATACTCGGCAACGTCCAGCCCGGCGGCACCGACAGCGGTGCGCGGGCGACCGAGCTGCTCGACAGCTATGCGGATCAGGCAAAGGCCGCGATGCGCTCCTCGCGCGAGACAAGCCTGAAGCTCATGCACTCGCTCACCCAGAATTACGCTACTCTGGTGAGCGGCGTCCTGATCGGCCTGTCGGAGGCGCTCGAGCACGGCAAGCCGAAGAAGGACCGATAGGTCCGCTCGCCAGCGGGGAGGACTCTGGAGCTTCGATGTCGACGCCCGTGACGGTTCTGCTCATCGAAGACGACTCCGATGTGCTGCTCAGCACCAAGCAGGCTTTGGAGCTCGCCGGCTTCGCGGTCGAACCGTTCGCGAGCGCGGAAGCTGCCGTCGACAAGATCTCGCCCGATGTCCCCGCCATCGTCGTGTGCGACGTCAGGTTGCCCGGGATGGACGGCCTTGCGCTCCTGTCGCACGCCAAGTCGGTCGACGACGAGCTCGCCGTCATCCTGGTGACCGGCCATGGCGATATCGCCATGGCGGTCAACGCGATGCGCCAGGGCGCTTACGACTTCATAGAGAAGCCGTGCGCGCCTCAGCGATTGGTCGATGTCGTCGGACGCGCGGCGGAGAAGCGGCGCCTCATCCTGCAGGTGCGTGCCTTGCGGCGCCAGCTTGCGCAGCAGCGGCCGGGACTCGAGTCGATGATCCTCGGGCATTCGCCCGCCATCCGCCGCGTGCGCGAGCGCATCCTGCAGCTGGCCGGCCCGCCGGCCAACGTGCTGATCCAGGGCGAGACCGGGACCGGCAAGGAGCTCGTCGCGCGCACGCTTCACCAGCACAGTGGCCGCAGTCAGAGGCCCTTCGTCGGCGTCAACTGCGGCGGACTGCCCGATCACCTGTTCGAGGGTGAGATGTTCGGCTACGAGCCCGGCGCTTTCACCGAGGCGGTGCGTCGCCGCATCGGCAAGATCGAGCATGCGCACGGCGGCACGCTGTTTCTGGACGAGATCGAGAGCATGGCGCCGGCCATGCAGGTCAAGCTGCTGCGGGTGCTGCAGGAGCGCAAGCTGGAGCGGCTCGGCTCGAACGAGATCGTCGACGTCGATCTCCGCGTTGTTGCCGCCAGCAAGCCGAACCTGCTCGAGCTGGCGGAGCAGGGGCAGTTCAGGCGCGACCTGCTCTACCGTCTCAACGTGGCGGTCATCGACCTGCCGCCGCTGCGAGAGCGCACCGAGGACATTCCGCTGCTGTTCGAGCATTTCGTGCTCGACGCCGCCCGGCGGCACAAGCGGTCGGCGCCGGTGCTGTCGGGCTCTCAGCTCGACGAGCTGCTCCGCCACGACTGGCCGGGCAATGTGCGCGAGTTGCGCAACGTCGCCTACCGGTTCGTGCTCGGCCTGCTCGACGACTCGATCGGCGTGCTGGGCAGCCGCGCCGCGCCGTCGGCCTCGCTCCACGAGCAGATCGATCGGTTCGAGCAGGTGCTCATCGAGAACGCGCTCGCCGAGTTCCGCGGCAATGCGGAGGCGGCGAGCCACTGCCTGGGAATTCCCAAACGCACGCTCTACGAAAAAATTCGCAAGCTCGGGCTGTCGATCGATGCCTTCCGCGCAGCGCGGAATGTGGACGCATGAATTCGCCGTCGCCGCGCGCCGCGCGGCGTGTTGAGCATGTCTGGAGCGACCGATGACACTCGATCCGGTGATCCTGTCGCGGCTCCAGTTCGCCTGGGTCGTCTCGTTCCACATCCTGCTCCCCGCGTTCACCGTCGGCCTCGCCTGCTACATCGCCGTGCTCGAAGGCCTGTATCTCAAGACGGGCGATCGGACCTATTTCCGCGTCTCCGTGTTCTGGACCAGGATCTTCGCCGTCTCGTTCGGCCTCGGCGTGGTGTCCGGCATCGTCATGCCGTTTCAGTTCGGCACCAACTGGAGCCGCTTCGCGGATACCACGGCCAACATTGCCGGCCCGCTGATGGCGTACGAGGGCCTCACCGCCTTCTTTCTCGAGGCAAGCTTCCTCGGGGTGCTGCTGTTCGGCCGCAAGCTCGTTCCGCCCTGGGCGCACTGCTTCGCCGCGGTCATGGTGGCGGCCGGAACCCTGTTTTCCTCGTTCTGGATCCTCGCGCTGAACTCCTGGATGCAGACGCCGTCCGGATACGAGATCATCGACGGCCGCTTTCACTCGCGCGACTGGATCGAGGTGATCTTCAATCCGTCGTTCCCTTACCGGCTGGCGCATGTGGTGACCGCGTTCCTCGTCACCACTGGGTTCGTCGTGATCGGCGTCGCGGCTTTCCATCTGCGTCGCGGGCGCGCCGTCGCGGAGTGCCGCAGCATGCTGTCGATGACGCTCTGGCTGCTGACCGTGCTGGTGCCGCTGCAGATCGTGATCGGCGATCTGCATGGCCTCAATACCTTCCATCATCAGCCGGCAAAGATCGCCGCGATGGAAGGCCATTGGGAAACCCAGGCCGGTGCGCCCTTGATTCTGTTCGGATGGCCCGACCAGCAGGCCGAGACGACGCGCGCGGCGATTGAAATTCCCCGTCTCGGCAGTCTCATCCTGACCCACGACATCAACGGCACGGTGCGTGGCCTCAAGGAGTGGCCGCGCGCGGACCGGCCGCCGGCCGCCATCATCTTCTGGTCGTTCCGCATCATGGTCGGCATCGGGCTGGCGATGCTGCTGGTCGTGACGGCGGCCTTTTGGCTGCGCTGGAAGGGCCGGCTGTTCGACACCGTGTGGTTCCTGCGCGCCTGCGAAGCATCGCTGCCGCTCGGCTTCGTCGCGGTGCTCGCCGGCTGGGTCACGACGGAGGTCGGCCGGCAGCCATGGGTGGTCTACGGATTGATGCGCACCGCCGACGCAGTGACGCCGTCGATCACCGGCGTCGACGTGCTCATCTCATTGGCCGTCTATGTCGCGGTCTATCTCGTGGTCTATCCCGTCACGCTCTACTACCTCGTCGGGCTCATCGGCGCCGGCCCGGTCGACGAGGCGGAGACGGAGCGGCCGATCGAGGGCCTGCAGCGGCCGCTGCCCGCGCGCGCGGCCGCCGCGGTGCAGGCGAGCGTCGAGGCGCAGTCATGACGGTCGTTCTCGATTTTGTCCCGCTGTGGACGCTGATCCTCGGCTTCGGCGTCTTCATGTATGTGCTGATGGACGGCTTCGACCTCGGCGTCGGCATTCTGTTTCTCAGCGCGCCGGACGAGAGGGCGCGCGACCTCATGATGACGTCGGTCGCGCCGATCTGGGACGGCAATGAGACCTGGCTGGTGCTCGGCGGCGTCGCGCTGCTCGCGGCCTTCCCGCTCGCGTTCGCGATCATCCTGCCGGCCGTCTATTTTCCCGTCCTCATCATGCTGATGGCGCTGATCTTCCGGGGCATCGCCTTCGAGCTCCGCTTCAAGGCGGCGCCGGGCTCGCGCCATCGCTGGGACGCAGCGTTTCACTATGGCTCGCTGGTGGCGACGTTGGCGCAGGGATTCGTCCTGGGAGCGTTCGTGAAGGGCTTCCGGGTGGAAGGCCGCGCATTCGCCGGCGGCTCGTGGGACTGGCTCTCGCTGTTCGGCGTCATCACCGCGCTCAGTCTTGTCGCCGGCTACGGCCTGCTCGGCGCCACCTGGTTGATCATGAAGACCGACGGGACGCTGCAGGACTGGGCGCGCCGGCAGGCGCGGCGTCTGCTCATCTTCGTCGTGCTGGCGATGGCCGCGGTCAGCCTGTGGACCCCGATGCTGGAAGCGAGGATCATGCAGCGCTGGTTCTCCTGGCCCAACATCGCCCTGCTGAGCCCGGTCCCGATCGTGACCGTCTGGCTTACGCTCGCGCTGTGGCGCGCCATCGATCGCCGTTCGGAATTCCTGCCCTTCATCGGCGCCGTCGCGCTGTTCACCATGGGCTATGTCGGTCTCGCCATCAGCCTGTGGCCGAACATCGTCCCCCACACTGTCAGCCTGTGGGACGCCGCTGCCGCCCCGCGCTCGCAGGCCTTCCTCCTGGTCGGCACGCTGTTTCTGCTTCCCGTCATCCTCGGTTACACCGCGTGGTCCTACTGGGTGTTTCGCGGCAAGGTGCGCGGGGCCTCGGGTTACCATTAGTCAGCCACGCCGGCCCTGGTACGCTGTTGCAGCGTCCGTCCCGCGGGTGGGGTATAGTCGCCCTCCGGCCACCTTCGTATCGTTTTGGTGAGCTCATCCATGGCCAGGCTGGAGTCACGGCTCGAACCACTTCCCAGTCGGCCCGGTTCGACGGTCACCGCCGCCCGCCCGCTCTTGCTCCGCGCGCGACCGCTCTGGCTCTGGCTCGGCTTCGCCGCGGCCGTTGCGCTCATCCTGGTGGTTGCCGACTGGTTCGCGGGCGAGGTCGGGCGTCAGCGTCTGCGTGAATCGGGGACGCACCAGCTCGAGGTCTATGCGGCGGGGCTGCGCAGCGAGCTCGCCAAGTACGAGTATCTGCCCGGTCTGCTCACGCTCGAGCGCGACGTGTTCAGGGTGCTGCGTGATCCCGGCAATGCCGAGCTGACAGGCGCGGTCAACGAACGCCTCGAGCACATCAATCGGATCGCCGGCACCGCCGCGCTGTACATTCTCGACCGCAACGGCGTGGCGATCAGCGCCAGCAACTGGAACGAAGAGGCGAGCTTCGTCGGAATGGACCTGTCCTATCGTCCGTACTTCTGGGATGCGATCGAGCGCGGGGAAGGCCGCTTCTATGCGATCGGCACGACCAGCGGACGACCCGGCTTCTATTTCGCGCGCGCGCTGCGCGACGGCAGCGAGCTGCTCGGCGTCGCCGCCCTGAAAGTCAGCCTCGATCATCTCGAGCGCGCGTGGGCCGGCAGCAGCGACGTCGTGCTCGCCCTCGACGCGAACGGCATCGTGTTTCTCGCCTCGGATTCGGCCTGGAAGTTTCGCGCGATGTCGCCGCTGTCCGACCAGGCCACCGAACGAATTCGCGCGTCCCGTCAATACTGGAACGTGGCGCTTCAGCCGCTGAACGTGACGCCCAAGACCGCGCTGGCGGGCAATGCGCGCCTGGTCGAGGTCGACGCTCCCGGCGCCGCGCCACAGCGCGACTACCTCGAGCTCACGCAGTCGCTGCCGGAGCCCGGATGGCGTCTCGCGCTGCTCGCCAACTTCTCGCCGGTCTACGAGCTGCGCCGGCTCGCACTTGCGCTCGCCATCGCGCTGTCGGCATTTCTCCTCGCCCTCCTGCTTTATGCGCGCCAGCGCCGCCTGTTCATCGCCCAGAGTCTTGCCGCCAAGGAGGCGCTGCAGCAGGCCAATGATGCGCTCGAGCTGAAGGTCGCGGAGCGCACCAGCGACCTGATCTCCTCGAATGCCCAGCTGCAGCGGGAGATCACCGAGCGCCGCCGCGCCGAGGAGGGCTTGGTTCAGGCCGGCAAGCTTGCCGTGCTCGGTCAAATGGCGGCGGGAATCACCCACGAGCTCAACCAGCCGCTTGCGGCATTGCGCATGCTTTCGGCCAATGCCTGCACGTTTCTCGAGCGCGGCCGGCCGGACAATGCACGCGAGAACCTGGAGCTCATCGGCAGCCTGACCGATCGCATGGGAAAGATCACCGGCCAGTTGAAAGCCTTCGCGCGCAAGGACTCCATCCATCTGCAGCCGCTGCTCATTGCGCACTCGATCGCGAACGCACTCTTCCTGCTCGCTCCGCGACTGCGTCAAAACAAGGTCGAGGTCGTGCGGCAGCTTCCGGACGAGCCCGTCTGGGTGCTGGCGGATGCCATCCGCCTCGAGCAGGTGCTGGTCAATCTGATCGCCAATGCCATCGACGCGATGGAGGGGCAAAGCGAGCCGCGCGTGACGATCAGCGTGACGGCGGCGCGGGAGCGGGTCGATATCGCCGTGCGCGACAACGGCCCGGGGATCGCCGAAGCGCAGCTGCCGCGCCTGTTCGAGCCGTTCGCGACGACGAAAGAGCCCGGCAAGGGCCTCGGCCTCGGGCTCGCCATTTCGAGCAGTATTGCGCGCGAGCTCGGGGGCGACCTCAAGGGCCGCAACGGGCCGGAACGCGGCGCCGAATTCACCTTGAGCCTGCAGCGGGCGCCCGAGGGCACCCATGATTGATATCGACGTCATCCTGGTCGAGGACGACAGCATCACCCGGCTCGGCATCGAACAGTCGCTCGAGCTTGCCGGATTGAAGGTCGACGCCTATTCCAGCGCAGTGGCGGCCTTGCCGGCGATCGAGCCGGGACGACCGACCGTCGTGCTCTCGGACGTGAAGCTGCGCGGCATGGACGGACTTGAGCTGCAGCAGCGCCTGCTGTCGGTCGATCGCGACATTCCGGTCATTCTCATGACCGGCCACGGCGACATCGCCATGGCGGTGCGAGCGATGCGGGAGGGCGCCTATGACTTCATCGAGAAACCGTGCCCGCCCGAGCAGCTGGTCGCGGCGGTGCAGCGCGCCGTGGAAAAGCGCCGGCTGACGCTCGAACTCAGCGTGCTGCAGCAGAAGCTCAAGGACAAGCTCGCGATCGAAGCCATCATCCTCGGACAGTCCTCGGCGATCGAGCAGGTGCGCCAGACGGTGCTCGCGCTCGCCGCCACCGATGCCGACGTTCTCGTCGTCGGCGAGACCGGCGTCGGCAAGGAACTGGTGGCGCGCTGCCTGCATCAGTTCAGTGCGCGCAGGACTGGACCTTTCGTCGCCGTGAACAGCGGCGGCGTGCCGGAAACGCTGTTCGAGAGCGAGGTGTTCGGGCATGAGCGCGGCGCCTTCACCGGCGCGCGCCAGCGGCGCATCGGCAAGATGGAGCATGCCCAGGGCGGGACTTTCTTTCTCGACGAGATCGACAACATGCCGGTGGCGCTCCAGGTCAAGCTGCTGCGGGCGTTGCAGGAGCGCAGCATCGAGCGGCTCGGCTCGAACGAGCCGATCGGGATCGACTGCCGCGTCGTCGCGGCCACCAAGGACGACCTTGCCGTGCTCAGCCGCCAGGGCGGCTTTCGCGCCGACCTCTATTATCGGCTCGATGTGGCGGAGATCGTGCTGCCGCCATTGCGCGAGCGCCGCGAGGACATCCCGGCGCTGTTCGAGCATTTCGTCCTGGACGCGGCGCTGCGCTACGACCGTCCGGCGCCGATGGTGAGCCGCGCGCATATCGGCGCGCTGATGGCGCATGCATGGCCGGGCAACCTGCGCGAGCTGCACAATGCCGCGGACCGGTTCGTCCTCGGCATCGCGGACGAGCCGTTGAGCGCGCGGTCCGACGGCGAGCCGAGCGCGCAGAGCCTCACCGACCAGGCCGCGCGTTTCGAGCGCACGTTGATCGCGGCGGAGCTCCGCCGGCACCGGGGCAACGTGCTGGCCGCAAGCGACGCGCTCGGCGTGCCGATCAAGACGCTGTACGACAAGATGCGGCGCCTGAACATTTCGCCGGACAAGCCGCGCGCGTGACGAAGTCATGTTGGCAGTCCGTCCATTCGGCGGGTATGTTCGCGCGGAGCGTGAGGCCAACGACCATCCATGCCTGAGCTTCCCGAAGTCGAGACGGTGCGGCGCGGCCTGCAGCCCGCCATGGAGGGTGCGCGCATCCTGAAAGTGGAGCAGCGCCGGCCCGACCTGCGCTTTCCGCTGCCGAAGGATTTCGTCAAGCGGCTCGAGGGCCAGAGCGTGGTCGGGCTCGGCCGCCGCGCCAAATATCTGCTCGCCGATCTCTCCTCCGGCGACGTTCTCATGATGCATCTCGGCATGTCCGGCTCGTTTCGCGTCGGCAAGAATGGTGTAGCGGATGGCGCGAATGCCACGCCCGGCGACTTTCACCACGAGCGCTCCAAAGATAGCGCGCACGACCACGTCGTCTTCCACATGTCGTCGGGCGCGACGGTGACCTTCAACGATCCGCGCCGGTTCGGCTTCATGCTGCTGGTGCCGCGCAGCGAGCTCTCTTCGCACAAGCTGATGAAGCATGTCGGGCCCGAGCCGCTCGGCAACGAATTCGACGCTGCCATGCTGGCGCAGGCCTGCCACGGCAAGAAGACCAGCCTGAAGGCGGCGCTGCTCGACCAGACCGTGGTGTCAGGGCTCGGAAACATCTACGTGTGCGAGGCGCTGCATCGCGCGCTTCTCTCGCCGCGCCGCCGCGCCTCGACCATCGCCAACCGGGGCGGCGCGCCGAATGAGCGCGCGACGGCACTGGTCGACGCCATCAAGGCCGTGCTCAACGACGCCATCAGGCAGGGCGGTTCGTCGCTGCGCGACCACCGCCAGACCACGGGCGAGCTCGGCTATTTCCAGCATCATTTTCGCGTCTACGACCGCGCAGGCGAGACATGTCCGACGCCGCGCTGCAACGGGATCATCCGGCGTATCGTCCAGGGCGGGCGATCGACGTTCTTCTGTCCGGTGTGTCAGAAGTAGCGTGGTTCTGTAGGGCGCAATAGTTCTGTAGGGCGCAATAGCGGAGCGGATTGCGCCACGGACAGGCAATTGGCGGAACACGCTTCGCTATTCCGCCCTACGCAGCCTCCGCAGCCAGCCCCACCCCGCCATCGTTCCGACACGAGAAACGGGCACACCCGCCGCGCATCGTCATTGAGGGAGAGGGTGCCATCATGAATCGCATTGCATTGCTCGCCGTCATCGCATCGTTCGCGGTCGCGCCGACGTTCGCCGAGGACATGCCGACCCGCAAGGCCGGCCTGTGGGAGATCAAGATGGGCAGCGCGCAGGGCATGGGCCAGGCGATCCAGCATTGCATCGACGCGGCGACCGACAAGGCGCTCACGGCGTCCACCGGGGTCGCAAAGGACTGCAGCAACGACATCAAGAAGACCGCCGGCGGCATGGTGATCAACGCGGTCTGCACGGTCAACGGCACGAAAATGAGCTCGCACAGCGAGGTCACCGGCAGCTTCGATTCCGCCTACACCATGAAGATCACCAGCGACGCCCCCGCGCCGTCGGGCGCGCCCGGGCAGATCAAGCAGATCACCATGACGATAGAGGCGAAGTGGCTCGGCCCCTGCAAGCCCGACCAGAAGCCGGGCGACATGATCATGCCCGGCGGCATGAAGCTCAACGTGACCGACATGCCGCGCGCGCCTGGTGGGGCGCCAGGCGCGAGGTAATTTTTTGCGTTGAGGTTGATCGATCTGGCCCACGAGTTTCGCTGCGCTCGGCATAGCCGGTCAAAGACGGGCGTAAACGCCCTTATGGGGAGCGGTAACTCTGATGTAATACCAGCGCATGCGGAAAGCCCGACGCCTCGCGCTGGTTCTCGTGTTGTTGGTGGCGGGCTACGTCGTCATCGCCTACCTCGCCCTGCCATTCGCGTGGCGCCATTACGAGCACCAGAAAAAGCTCGACGGCCTGCCGATGGTGACCACGACCAAGAACGGCATCCCGGGTGACGCCATCAATGTCGGCATGGTCGGCAGCTTGAGGGACGTCGTGTGCGCGATGCGCGCGGCCGGCTGGTACGCCGCCGATGCGGTGACGCTGAAATCGAGTCTCGAGATCTCGGCCAGCGTGCTGCTCGACCGGCCCTATCCGCATGCACCGGTCAGCCCGCTGTTCTATGCGGGACGGGTCCAGGACCTGGCGTTCGAGAAGCCGGTCGGGCGGAGCGCCGATGAGCGCCATCATGTGCGGTGGTGGAAGGTTCTCGATGAGGGCGACGAAGGCCGGCCGGTCTGGCTCGGGGCGGCGACGTTCGACCGCGGCGTCGGGCTGAGCCGCTATACCGGCGAGGTCACGCACCACATCGCCCCCGACATCGATCGGGAGCGCGCGCTGATCGAGACCGATCTGCAGGCCGCTGGCCTGATCAGCGCCCGCTACACGGTGATGGGCGTTGGCCCGACTCTCGTGGGCCGCAACGGCGGCGGCGACCGCTACGTGACCGATGGCGAGGTGTGGATGTTCCGGCTGGTCGAGGACTGCAAGCGCCATGACGGGCCGCCGGCGATCCTGCCCAGCCCGCCCCTGATCGAGTTCAAGGACAGCATCTGGCAGGGCGTGGCGAATGCGGTCCGGCAGGCGGCCGAATGACGTTCGGGCGCCGCGTCCTGCGCCCGTCACCTGCTCTCCGACGTCACGCTGACCTCGACCGTCATTCCGAGGCTGGCGCCGCCGGTGAATGTGCCCGACACCGGGATCGCCTGCGAGGCGTCGCGCGTCACCGCGACGCGGATCAGGCTTTCCGCGGCGATCAGCTCGTTGGTCGGGTCGAACTCGATCCAGCCGGCGCCCGGCACGTAGACCTCGGCCCAGGCGTGGGTCGAGCCGGCGCCTTGGACGCCGACGGTGCCGTCGAGGCCCGGATCGTAAAGATAGCCGGTCACGAAGCGCGCGCCGAAGCCGAGCGTTCGCGCCGCCTCGATGAACAGCAGCGCATAGTCGCGGCAGGTGCCGCTCCTCTGCGTCAGCGTGTCGACCGGCGACTGGGTGCCCTCCGCATAACGCGCCTGATAGGCGAGCTCGTCGTGGATCGCTTTGTTGATCGCCGCGAGCAGGGCGAGCGTGCCGACCGGCTTCTCGGCGATGAAGCGTTTGACCCACTCGTCGACCACGCCGGTCGGATCGGGATAGTGGCGGTCGAGCAGGCGGCCGAGATCGCCGCGGTCGCTGTCCGAATAGACGAACGGATAGGTCTCCGCCTCCGGGTCGACCGGAAAATTCGGGCGGTCGAGCGCGTAGCGCTCGAGCGTGAGCGTGCTGATGATGGAGAGCTCGACAGCCGGCGCGCCGAAATCGACCAGCGCGACCGAGTTGCCGAACACGTCGTGCATCCAGCGCACGGTGCCGGGCGGGGACAGCGTCAGCTCGGCGCGGTTGAGGCGCAGGTCATGGCTGTCGCGCGGCCGCAGCATCAGCCGGTGCTGGCCGAACGTGACCGGCGCGGCGTAGCGATACGTGGTCGCGTGGCGGACGGTGAGAACCTTCATGGCCGCATCCCGCGTCGCCTCAGGCGCTGGTGCGAAAGCGTTCCGCCCTCGCACCTTGGCGAACGTGCCATGCTGCTGCATGGCCTGCGCGACCGCGGGTAGCCACTTGTACACAGGTCCGGCCGTCCGTGGGGATCAGTACCGCGACAAGTCCCCGGCGGCGGTTTGGTTCCGTGCACGCGGGCGTCAGCTCCAGGCGATGTTGTGGCGCGCCAGCACCCTGCGCACCGCCTCGACCAGGTCCGCTTCCGGCACCGAGACCTGCGCCTCGGCCTGTTTCTGCAAATGCTCCTCGCGGCCCTTTTCCAGCTTGGCGAGCTCGGCGCCGATGATCAGGTCCTTGATGGTCACCTCGCCCTTGGCCTTCTCGTCGCCGCCCTGGATGATGGCGCAGGGCGCGCCGCGCCGGTCGGCATATTTGAGCTGCTGGCCGACGCCATGTTTCGGATTGCCGAGATAGAGCTCGGCGCGGATGCCGGCGGTGCGGAGCGCCGCGACCATCTTCTGATAGTCGGCGACGCGGTCGCGATCGAACATGGTGACCAGCACCGGCCCCGGCGCTGGCTTGGTATCGAGCCGGCCGATCAAGGTCAGCGCGGCCTGCAGGCGCGACACGCCGATTGAGAACCCGGTCGCCGGCACCGGCTCGCCGCGGAAGCGCGACACGAGCCCGTCGTAGCGGCCGCCGCCGCCGACCGAGCCGAACCGCACCGGGCGGCCCTTCTCGTCCTTGGTCTCGAGCAGCAGCTCCACCTCGTAAACCGGGCCGGTGTAGTACTCGAGGCCGCGGACGACCGAAGGGTCGATCAGGATGCGGTCGCTTCCGTATCCGGCCGCGCGCACCAAGGATGAAATGTCCTGCAATTCCTGGCGGCCGTCCTGACCGGTCTTGCTGTCGCGCAGGTGACTATCAAGTTGCGCGGTCTTGTCGTCGGCATCGGTCGCGGCCTGGAAGATGCTCATCACGGTTTCGATCGCCGGCGGGCTCAGGCCCGCGCCCTTGGTGAAATCGCCGGACTCGTCCTTGCGTCCCGCGCCGAGCAGCTCCCGCACGCCGCCCGCGCCGAGGCGGTCGAACTTGTCCATCGCGCGCAGCACGGTGAGGCGCGCCCCCGCGCTCGTGTCGCCGGTGAGACCGATGACCTCCATGAGACCGTCGAGCACCTTGCGATTGTTCACCTTCACTACGTAAGAGCCGCGCGGAATGCCGAGCGCCTCCATCGTGTCCGCGGCCATCATGCAGATCTCGGCGTCGGCGGCCATCGTCCCTGAGCCGACCGTGTCGGCGTCGAACTGCATGAACTGGCGGAAGCGCCCCGGCCCCGGCTTCTCGTTCCGGAACACCCAGCCGACGCGATAGCTGCGGTACGGCATGGCCAGGTTCTGGAAATTCTCCGCCACGTAGCGCGCGAGCGGCGCGGTCAGGTCATAGCGGAGCGACAGCCACTGCTCGTCGTCGTCCTGGAACGAGAACACGCCCTCGTTCGGCCGGTCCTGGTCGGGCAGAAATTTTCCGAGGGCGTCGGTGTACTCGATCGCCGGCGTCTCGACCGGCTCGAAGCCGTAGCGCTCGTAGACCTCGCGGATCTTGTCGAGCATCTTGCGCGTCGCCGCGATCTCGGCCGGCGTGCGGTCGACGAGCCCGCGCGGCAGCCGCGCCTTGAGACGGTTTGGCTTCTTGTCCGTGCTCAACAAACAAACTCCGGGTGGCTGGAATGCGCGGTTGGTAACGGATGCGCGGGTGTGTCGCAAGCCAAGGTCATTCGGCGCCGAAAGCGCGTGCGCGCCGAGAAATTCACAGGGGTACTACGTACAAAACGCCTGGGGACCATGGTGGAGTGCACACGAACACGCTCGTTGTATTTACTGATTTCGTTCACGCCGGCGTGATTGCATGGTCATAACACAATAATAGTCGAGTATACATTCATATAAAGCATATTCACGCTAGGTCATCTGTCGATTGTTCTTCGAGTTCCAGGTGCGAACTCTTACCAACTACGGCGTACATCTGCGTATTTTCCATTGAATTAGCGGAATTTTTACGCCGCCTGCACAGAGTGGCCACAGGTAACTTCGCCACAATTGGGAGAATCGCATGCGACACCTCGTTCGCGCGCGCACCGCCAGCGTCATTGTTGCTTCGCTGCTGGCTCTGTCCGTCACCGCTGTACGCGCCGAGGACGGCGTCACCGACGACACCATCGTGTTCGGCCAGGCCGCGGTGCTCGAAGGCGCGGCCTCCGCGCTCGGCCAGGGCATGAAGTTCGGCATCAGCGCGGCGTTCGAGGAGGCCAACAAGGCGGGCGGCGTGCACGGCCGCAAGCTCAAGCTGATCAGCGAGAACGACGGCTACGAGCCCGACCGCGCGATCGCGGCGACCCGCAAGCTGATCGAGGAAGACAAGGTGTTCGCGCTGATCGGCCCGGTCGGCACGCCGACCGCGGCGGCGGCACAGCCGATCGCGACCGAGGCCAAGGTGCCTTTCATCGGCGCGTTCACCGGCGCCGGCTTCCTGCGCAATCCCAAGCTCGACAACGTCATCAACATCCGCGCCAGTTACGGCGCCGAGACCGAGGCCTGGATCCGCCATCTGACCGAGGACCTGAAGATCTCCAAGATCGCGATCTTCTACCAGGATGACGCGTTCGGCCGCGCCGGCCTCGACGGCGTCAAGGCGGCGATGAAAAAGCGCAACATGGAGCTGGTCGCCGAAGGCACGTTCGAGCGCAATACGATTGCAGTGAAATCGGCGCTGCTCACCCTGAAGCGCGCCGAGCCGGAGGCGGTGGTGATGGTCGGGCCGTACAAGCCGTGCGCCGAGTTCATCAAGCTGTCGCGCAAGGTCGACTTCAATCCGGCGTTCGTCAACATCTCGTTCGTCGGCGCGAGCGCGCTCGCCAAGGAGCTCGGCCCCGAAGGCAAGGGCGTGATCGTCAGCCAGGTGGTGCCGTTCCCATGGGACGCCTCGCTCAAGGTGGTCGCCGACTATCAGGCGGCGATCAAGGCGATGGACGCGAAGGCCGAGCCCGAGTTCGTCTCGCTCGAAGGCTACCTGGTCGGCCGCCTCGCGATCGCCGCGCTCGCCAAGGCCGGCAAGGACGTCACCCGCGAGGCTCTGCTCAGGACCATCAAGGAGACCGGCAAGTTCGACATCGGCGGGCTGATGATGACCTACGGCCCCGAGGACAACGAAGGTCTCGACAAGGTGTTCATGACGGTGATCGAGGCCGACGGCACGTTCAAGGCCGTCGACAGGCTGACGAAAGTGTCGAGCAACTGAGCACTGAAATGCCCGGGGCCCCTGGGTCCCGGGTCTCGCTTCGCTCGCCCGGCACACGAGGCGGTGCCTAGTGGTGTACCTCGTGTCCCGGCCGAAGCGAGCGTAGCGAGCGAAGAGCCGGGACCCAGATTCGTTCTTGGGGGACTTTTGCAATGACGACCTCTCGCAGCACAGGTTGGCTCGGTATCATCGGCAGTCTGCGCATCCGCACCAAGCTGCAGATCGCGTTCGGCGCGGTCGCGATCATGACCGTGGTTGCGGCGGCGGTCGGCATGGTCTCGTTCTCGGCGACCGAGCGCGGCGTCGAGACCGTCGCCGCGCACGACGTGCCGCTGATGACCGATGCGCTGCGGCTCTCCGCGACCTCGGGCGAGATTTCCGCCGCGGCGGCGCGCTTCGTCGCCGCACGCACCGCCGACGAACAGCGGGCGATCTCCGCGGCCATCGTCGAGCGCACCGGCGCGTTGAAGGCAATCCTGGCGCGGCTGCGGGCGAACCGCGACACCACCGCCTTCGCCGCGGTCGACACGGCCGCGCAGCGGCTCGACGCCAACCTCAAGGCGCTGGAGACCGAGATTGCCGAGCGCTCCAAGCTGCGCGGGAGCCTCGAGGCGCGGCTCGACGTGCTGCACAAGGTGCATGCAAGCATCAGCGATAAGCTGACGCCAATCGTGGACAATTCCTATTTCGACGTGGTCATGACGGCCGAGGACGTCGGCATGTCCGGCGACGCCATCGTCAAGCGGCTGGTCAATGCCGGGCTGCAGCTGCTGCAGGCCATGGTCGAGGTCAGCGCGGAGACCAACCTGATCACCGGGCTTCTCACCGCCAGCGCGCTCACCTCGTCCCCGTCCGTCACGGCCTTGCTCGAGGATCGTTTCACCGCATCGGCGCGCCGCGCCGAACGCCATCTCAACAAGCTCCCCAAGGATGCCAAGTTCGACAACGTCAAGGAGCGGGTCCGCGCGCTGATCAAGCTCGCCGACTTCAAGGCCAAGGGCGGCGAAGCCAATGCCGACCGCCTGCAGCAGGTGTTCCGGGCGCACGAGCAGCTGGCCACGCTGCTCGTCACGTTGACCGACGACCTCAATTTTGACCTGGTGATGCAGAGCGACGAGGCGGTCAAACGCATGAGCAAGCTGGTCAAGGATTTGGTCGCCAACCAGATCACCGGCCTGCGCAACGCGCTTGAGATCGCAGCGCAGACGCATCTGATCACCAGCATGGTCAGCGAGGCATCAGTGGCGCGGGACGCCGCCGCACTGGTGCCCTTGCAGGATCGTTTCAAGGCCGCCGCCGATCTCTTGAACAAGTCGTCCAAGAACATCACCAACGACGACATCAGGAAATCGGTCGCCGACCTGATCGCCTTCGGCCAGACCGACGACAGCATCTTCGCGCTGCGCCGGCGCGAGCTGGCGGCTGCGGCGCAGGCCGACCGCACCATCAAGGACAACGTCGACATCCAGCGCCAGCTCGACCAGTCGGTCTCGGTGCTGGTCAACGAGACCGAGCAGCGCATGAAGCGCGGCACCGGGCAGCTGATCGGCGAGCTCGACCGCAATCGCACGCTCCTTCTCATCGTCGCGATCGTCAGCCTCGTGGTCGCCGCGGCGATCGGGATCTTCTACGTGCAGAGGAGCCTGGTGCGGCGCCTCACGTCGGTCGGCGACGCGATGCGGCGGCTGTCCTCCGGCGAGACCGATCTCGCCGTGCCGGCGGCGGCCGACCGCGACGAGATCGGCGAGATGGCGCGCTCGCTCGAGGTGTTCCGCGCCGGCGAGCTCGACCGCCGCAAGATGGCGGCGCGCGAGCAGGCCGAGCAGGAGGCAGCGCGCACGCGCGCCGCCGCGGTCGAGCAGCTGATTTCCGAGTTCCGCGCCGCGGTGACCGGCGTTCTCTCGGCCGTCGCCGACAATGTCGGCCGCATGGAGACGACCGCGCGCACGCTGTCGCGCATCTCCGGCGATGCCGGCACCCAGGCGCGCGCCGCCTCGACCTCGTCGGAGCACACGTCGTCGAACGTGCAGGGCGTCGCGGCGGCGACCGAGGAGCTCGGCGCGTCGGTGCGCGAGATCAGCGGCCAGGCGACGCAGGCCAAGGTCGTGGTCGAGCGCGCGGCGACGATCGCGCGCTCCGCCGACGAGCTGGTCGGCCAGCTCGCGCAGGGCGCCGACCGCATCGGCGACGTGGTCAAGCTCATCCGCGCCATCGCCGAGCAGACCAACCTCCTGGCACTCAACGCGACGATCGAGTCGGCGCGGGCGGGCGAGGCAGGCAGGGGCTTTGCCGTCGTCGCCCAGGAGGTCAAGGCGCTGGCCGGTCAGACCGCCAAGGCCACCGAGGAGATCAGCCAGCAGATCGGCGCGATCCAGACCGCGACCGGCCAGGCGGTCGACGCGATCCGCCAGATCAGCCAGGTGATGGACGAGGTCAACGGCTTCACCGCGACGATCGCCAGCGCGGTCGAGGAGCAGAGCGCCTCGACCTCGCAGATCGGCGAGAACATCCAGCAGGCCGCCGACGGCGCCCGCGGCGTCGCCGGCAACATCGCAACGGTCGCCGAGGCGATCACCGAGACCACGCGCTCGGCCAGCGCGGTGCTCGAGGCGGCCAACGCGCTGTCCAGCCAGGCCGGCACGCTGCAGGGCGCGGTCGACGACTTCGTCAGACGGGTGGCGGCGGCGTAGGGCCGATATCTTTACTTCGCCGCCGAGCGCGTGATCGCGGCGAGGTCGTCGGCGAGGTAGCCCGCGGTCGCACCGAGCGGGAAGATCTTCTCGAGCTCGCTGCGCGGATCGTTGCGCCAGTTCGGCTGCACGCCGGCGAGCCGCTCCATCGACTCGCGCGCGGCGGCCATGTCGCCGCCCTTGGCGGCGAGCAGCGCCCGCGCCAGATAGGCGCGGTTGAAGCTGGCGGAGGGAATGGCGTCGGTGTGGCGCTGCGCTGCCGCGAGGTCGCCGCGCAGATAGGCGCACAGGAACAGGTAGAAGTTCACGCGCGGCGTGCGGACCGCCTCGTAGGCGGCGGCCTCCTGCAACAGCGCTGCGCCCTGCTCGAGGTCGCCGATCCGCACCAGCCGGTAGGCGTAGTCGGCCAGCACGATCATGTCGTAGGGATTGAGGGCGACGGCCTTCTTGCCGGCCTCGAGCGCCGCCGGGAAGTCGCGGCGGGCGAACTGCACCGACATCATCGCCGCCTGCGCGCGCGCCGACTCCGGCGCCAGCTCGACGGCGCGCTGCGCAAGGCGCAGCGCATCGTCCAGCACCGCGCGGGATTCAACGAAGCCCGCGTCGTAGCTGCTGACATGCAGACGCGACAGCGCCGCAAAGCCGAGCGCGAAGGCCGGATCGGACTCGGTCGCCTTGGTGAGGCATTCCTTGACGCGCGCGAACTCCTTCGGGTCGTAGCCGCGGCGAAACTCGTAATTGTCGAGCAGGCAGGCGTAGCGCGGATCGATCATGGTGCCGGCGGTGCGGTTGCGCCGCTGCAGTGTCTGGATCACGCCGTTCGGCTGCGCCAGGGTGATGACGAAGTCGCGTACCGCGGCGACTTTGGTCGGCCGCGGATCGGTGCCGGCCGGCGGGCCCTCGTACCACATGCCCCAGACCAGGGCCTCGGTCGGCGCGTCGAACAGGCGGAAGCGGACGCCGGCAAAGCTGCCGTCCGGACGGTACTCGACCGACGCGCCGATCCGATAATCGGCCGCCTCGGCGCGCGGGCCGGCAGTCGCGGTCATGGGCGGCTCGGCCTCGCTCGCGAGCGGCGGCAGCGGCGCGATGACGCGCAGCTCGTCGACGCGCGCCAGCGCGTCGCGCAGGCGGCCGCGCAGGATCTCCGCGTTCATGCCCGGCCCCGGCGTGCCGACCGTCTCGAACGGCTCGATCACGACGATCGGCAGTCCGCTGCGCGCCTTGAGCGATGCGACCGGCGTCGGCTGCGCGCCTTCGCCGATCAGGCCGGCGTCGGCGAGATCGCGGGCGAGCCGATCGCGCAGCGCCGGCAGCCGGACATATTTCTTCAGCTCGCCGATCGGATTGTCACGCCATCCCGGTTGCACGGCCACCAGCTGGTCGAACTCGCGGCGCGCACCGGCCGGATCGCCGGTCTTTGCCGCGGCGAGCGCGCGGGCGACATAGCCCGGCGCGAACGACGCGTCGGTGATCTGACTGGCGTGGTGGGAGGCGACCGCCGTGGCGCCCTTCAGATAGGCGGCGAGAAACAGCACGACCTCGATCTGAGCCGGCGGCACGGGCGCGTCGGCCGTGATCTGGCGAACGATCTCGACCCCGCGATCGATCTGGCCGATCATGATGAGATGCGCGCCGTAGGCGAACACCATGCGCATGTCATAGGGATTGAGGCTGATCGCCCGCTCGCCGGCGGCTTTGGCGGCAGTGAAATCAGCGCGCGCGATGCTGATCTCCATCAGCGTGAAATTCGCCCGCGCGCTGTTCGGCTTGAGCTCGAGCGCGCGTTCGACGGCGCGGAGCGCGCGCTCGAGCGCCGGCGTGTCGCCGGCCCGCACGTCGGTACCGAACTCGTGCTCGCGCAGATAGACGCGCGCGAGCGCCACGTGAGCATTGACGAAGATCGGATCGCCGGCCACCGCCTTCTCGAGGCAGTTGCGGACGCCGGCATGCAGCGCCGGATTGAAGCTGCGCAGGTATTCGTGCGATTCGAGCAGGCAGCGGTAGCGCTCGTCGGCGTGGCTGACGACGACCTGCTTGGCGCGCTCGCGCGCGTGCACGACTCCGAACGGCTGCAGCAGCATGGTCGCGACCTGGCCGACGAACGGATATTTCGGCTTCGTCGCATCGTCGGCGAGCTGGACACGTTCGTAGGTCTTCGACCAGACGATGGTGCTGTCGCCGGCGTCGAGCAGGCGGAACGTCAGGCTGATCGTGCCGTCGGCGTGATGTTCGGCGGTGGTGGCGAGGCTGTAGTCCGCCGGCGGGATCTGGCGCTCGCCTGCGGCCGCGGCGCCCTTCGCGGCCATCTCGCTGACGATCGTCACCTCGTCGAAGCGCGCGAAGGCGTCACGCAGGCGGTCGCGCAGCGACTCCGTCGTCGCAGCCGGCGCGCCGGCCGTCCCGACGGTGGTGATCGGCTCGACATAGACGATCGGGCCGATATACGAGCTCACCCGGGGCTGCGTCGGACTGCCGGCGCGATTGGCCGGACGCAGCAGCGCCGGCTCGTCGAACATCAGCGCTTCGATCGCAGCGAACGTCGCGGCGCCGGCGGCCACCAGGCCGATCGCCGCCGCGATGCGCCGCGCAGAAGGCGGGATCGACAGCGCGAGCTTGCGCAGCCTGTTCTCGGCCGCCGTCGGCTTGTTGATGGTACGATAATGGAACGCGGGCGCGTAGCCGCCGCGCGGCAGCTCGATGGCGATCGGATCGTCGGCGCCGCCGTTCGCGTAGTAGCGCTCGAGCGCCCGTCGCAGCCGGCCGGCCTCGACGCGCACGATCGGATCGGTCTGCGGATCGAAATCCGCCGAACGGCCGAGCGCCTCGACGGCGATCGTGTAGCCCTTGATGCGATCGCCCTGGCCGGCGAGCGCGGCCTCGACGACGAAGCGGAGGAATGCGGCAAGCTGCGTCGAGGCGCGGAACGTCGGACTCGCAACAATGCGCTCGAGCGCCGCGCGGACATCCGCTGCGCTGGGATCACCGGATCGAGTCGAACCTGACGGCATCCTCGAAGCGCCCGCGCTTGCTCACGAGCGACCCGACGCGTGTGATCTCAATCGATCACCAACACCACCGCGGCCGTCGCTTGGAGTGATCGACCCAACGAACGAAGGCCGCCATGCACCGCGCGGGTCGTTCCCCTCTTTGGAATCCTTCTGCAATGTAGTTCCGTGGAAATCAAGCACGGGAAAGGCGAACAGCCAACTAAAACGAGGGTTTGCGCTGCAATTTGTGTCAAAATACGTATTAGCCCTCATGTCATTCTGTGCCGCTCGCGGCGGCGGAGAATTTTCTTCCTTCAATGCAGCACCGATCGGATCGTTTGTACGGCATTTGCGTGCAAACGAATGCCGCGATCGACCTTACTCACCTTGGCGAGCCAGGCGGGCCACCGCGCCGTCCCGCCGATCAAGCTCGGTTTCCGCGACGATGAAGCTCGGCCGCTTGCGCGTCTCGCGCAGGATGCGGCCGATATATTCGCCGATGATGCCGAGCACGAGCAGCTGCGTGGCGCCGAGAATGGCGATCGCCGCCATGATCGACGTCCAGCCGGCGACGGTGTGCTGAACGAACAGGAAGCTGACGATCGAGTAGACCACGAACAGCATGCCGAGCGCGGCGAAGCCGAGCGCCAGCCAGATCGCGAAGCGCAGCGGCCGCACGCTGTGAGATGCGACGCCGGTGACGGCGAGCTCGATCATGCGGGTCAGCGAATACTTGCTGGCGCCGTGCTGGCGCACGCCGCGGCTGTAAGGCACGACGCTGAGCGAGAAGCCGAGCCAGCGCACCAGCCCGCGCAGGAACATGTCGTGGTCGTCGATGCCGTTGACCACGTCGACCACCGCGCGATCGAACAGCATGAAGTCGGCGCTGCCCGGCTCGATGCGCACGTCGCCCACCGCGGCGAGGAAGCGATAGTAGTAATGCGACGTGAATCGCTTGAGCGCGGAGAGCTGCGCGTTGTCGTCGTTGCGCCGCGTTGCGACGATCTTCACGCCCTTGCGCCATTCCGCGACCAGCGACGGGACGAGCTCGGGCGGATGCTCGAAGTCGGCATCCATGATGATGACGGCGCGGCCGCGGGCATGGCGCAGGCCGGCGCGCAGCGCCGCCTGGTGGCCGAAGTTGCGCGTGAACGATACGTAGCGGACCGCCGCGTCGCGGCTCGCGGCGGCGCGGATCGCCTCGAGGGTTCCATCCGACGAGCCGTCGTCCACGAACACGATCTCGTAGCGGCCGAGCGGCGCCAGAATTTTCTCGAGCGCGGCGCGCATCGGCTCGATGTTGCCCGCCTCGTTGTGGGCGGGCAGAACGACCGAGAACTCGGGACTGTTGAACTCTGCCGGCACGGCGCGCGCCTCGGTGATTGACCTTCGCCGGCACGCGGTGCAGTCATGCCGGCAGGGGATACTCTTTATAGCGGATTATGACGCCTTGCCGGCAAATCTTGGTCGAACGGATCCGGTCGAGGGCGGGCGGTTGACGCAGGCCGGCGACGACTGGCTCGCGGCGGCGATCGCATATGCGCGGCGCGAGCCTGGGAAGGTTCTTGCGGCGATCCTCGCCTTGCATCTCGTCATCTGGACCGTGCTCCCGATCCTGCTGTGCCCGAACCTGCAGCTCGACCTGGTGGAGGACCTCGCACTCGGCAAGGAATGGCAGCTCGGCTACTGGAAGCATCCGCCGCTGCCGTGGCTGATCGCCGATCTCGCCTATCATGTCATCGGCCGCATCGAGGTGGTCTACCTGCTCGGGCCGCTCTCCGCCGTCATCTGTCTCTACGCGGTGTGGCTGCTCGCCCGCCGGCTGGTCGGGCCGCTCGAGGCGCTGATTGCCGTCCTCGCGCTCGAGGGCATTCACTTCTACCAGTTCTCGGTGGTGAAGTTCGCGCACGACCAGGTGCAGCTGCCGTTCTGGGCGCTGACCGGCCTGTTCGTCTATGCCGCGCTGAAGGACGGACGCGCGGGCAACTGGGTGCTCGGCGGCGCCATGCTCGCGCTGTGCTTCTGGTCGAAATACGCGGCCTTCGCGCTCGCCGCGAGCATCGGCCTGTTCCTGCTGCTCGACAGAGACGCGCGGCGCGTCTGGCGCACGCCGGGGCCGTACCTGATGGCGCTCGCCTTCGTCGTGGTGTTGGCGCCGAACGCGTGGTGGTTGGTCGACTCCGGGTTCCTGCCGTTCCGCTATGTCGATGCGCGCGCCAAGATCGCGACGCACTGGTATCAATTCGTGCAGTTCCCGCTGCAATGGACCGCCAGCCAGATCCTGTTCCTGGCGCCGACCATCGGGCTGCTGGCGTTGCTCTATGCGAAAGCCAAGCGGACCGAGACTGCGCCACGTGACGAGCAGGGCTTTGCGCGCCGCTACGTGACCATGCTGGCGCTCGGGCCGTTCGCGGTGACGACCCTGGTCGCGCTGGTGCTCGGCCGCCTGCCGGTCGCCATGTGGGGCTATCCGCTGTGGTCGTTCGCGCCGCTCGCGGTAATCCTGTGGCTCGGGCCGGTCAGCGAGGCGAGGCTGCGCGGCTTCGCCGTCGCCTTCATGGCGGTGTTCGTGGCCTGGCCCGTGATCTATGCCGGCGTCGAGCTGGTCGAGCCGTTCCTGCGCGACCGGCCGAAGGCGACCGAGTTTCCCGGCCGGCGCGCCGCCGAGATCGTGACCAAGGCCTATCGCGACAGGACCGGCGCGCCGCTCGTCTATGTGGGCGGCGACAACTTCATCGCCAATAATGTCGCGGTCTATTCGGCGGACCGGCCGCACGTGGTCGTCAACGCCGACCCGGCGCTCAGCCCCTGGGTCGACGCCGCCGACCTGAAACGGCGCGGCGGCGTCCTGGTCTGGGGCGAGGGCGAGCCGGTCGCGCCGCCGGAACGGTTCCGCGCCGCCTTCCCGAATGCGGAGGTCCAGCCGCCGCTTAGCCTGCCGCGGCAGGTGCGCGCCAAGGTGCGCCCGGTCGAGGTCCGCTTCGCCATCGTGCCGCCGCGGCCGTAGCGGGCGGCACGTCGTCCCGGGTCGGGGCCCCCCGATTAGCGCAAACCGATTCGCTGCCCGATGCGACCAAGGCGGGACAGGCAGCGATCCGGGCTGGCGTCCGGACTGTCCTGGCCAGCCTCAGGAGCCTTGCGGATGCGCGATTCTCATCAGATCGCTTGCGCGTCGACCCGAGGTCGTCAAGAGTAAAGGCCAGCCCGGCGAATCGCATTGACTGGACGCATCGGCCAGCGTGGCTCGATTCGCCGCGGGGCTTGGGGTCGTTCCATGCTGAGTCTGAGCGCGGTTTTCGTGGCCGTTTGCATGGTGCTGATTTCCGTCTCGAGCGGGGCGGTGTTCTACCTGCTCCTGGGCTTCACCGGAGCCGAATCCTCGATCGTCGCGGTGGCCGCCCTGACAGGGCTTGCCCTCTACAACACGGTCTCGTCGCGGCTGCGCGACCGCTCCGACGTCGGCGGCCAGATCGCCGACCTCTCGCGCGGCACCGCCGACCTCGCCCGCCAGGTGGCGGAGTTCAGCCGGCGCCTGTCCGCGGTCGAAAGCGAGAGCCTGCGCAGCCGGTCCGCTCCGGCGGCGACGCCGCTTGCGGCCGAGCTGAGCGAGCTCGGCATCGTCGTCAAGGAGCTGGCCGAGACCGTCGCGCACCACCAGACGGCGCTCGCCAACCTGACCGCGCCAGCCGCGGTCGCCGAAGCTGCCGCCCCGGCCGTGGTGTCGGCTCCGGAGCCGGTCGCCTCCGTCGCGCAAACGGCGCCGGTCGAGACGGTGGCCGCACCGGCCGTGACGAAACCGGCGCCGGTCACGCTCCTGCCGACCGGTCCGTTCAAGGGCATGGAGCGCGAGGCGATCGTGGCGGCGATCCGCGAGGCGGTCGAGGCGAACCGCATCGATCTCTATCTGCAGCCGATCGTCACGCTGCCTCAGCGCAAGGTGCGCTACTACGAAGCCATGGTGCGCCTGCGCACCGCCGACGGCACGCTGCTCGCGCCGACCGACTTCCTCCCCTATGCGGAGGGCGGCGGACTGATGCCGAAGATCGACAGCATGATGCTGTTCCGCTGCGTCCAGGTGGTGCGGCGGCTCCTGTCCAAGAACCGCGACATCAGCCTGTTCTGCAATGTCTCGGCCTCGACCCTGATCGATCCGCAGTTCTTCCCGCAATTCGCCGATTTCATGGATGCCAACCGCGCGATCGCGCCGTCGCTGGTGTTCGAGTTCACCCAGGCCGCCTACCGCGCGTTCGGCGCGATCGAATCGGAAAGCATCGCGGCGCTCGCCGAGCACGGCTTCCGCTTCTCGATGGACAACGTCGCCGACCTGCGGCTCGAGCCGCGCGATCTCGCCGACCGCGGCTTCCGCTTCATCAAGGTGCCGGCGGCCCTGTTGCTGAACCAGGGCGACGTCAAAGGCAACGACATCCACCCGGCGGACTTCTCCGGACTGCTCGGCCGGTTCGGCATCGAGCTGATCGCCGAGCGGATCGAAGGCGAGGGCGTCGTCGTCGACCTGCTCGACTACGACGTGCGGTTCGGCCAGGGCTTCCTGTTCTCGCCGCCGCGCCCGGTGCGCCCGGAGGCCCTGCAAGGCATTGCCGACCGCAACGACGTGGTGGTGCGCGAGGTGCCCGCCGAGCCGGACGCGGCGCCTGCCGCCGGCACGGCGATGCCGGCCGACCCCCTCGCCAGCACGCGGCCGGCACCGTCGAGGCTCGGCAAGGCGATGGTCCAGCTCGCTCGCAACGCCGCGGCGAGCTGACGTCGACTCCCTTGATTGACTCGCAGCGCGAATGAAGGGAATTTCCGGGCCCCGTATCGGCATTCCTGGCCCGCAATGACCCTGTCTCCGTCCGTTTCTCCCGCCATCATCGATCACGTTGCCCCGCTCATCGGCGGCTACGACGTCGTGCTGTCGGACGTGTGGGGGGTCGTCCACAACGGCGTGGCGGCGTTTCCAGAAGCTTGCGACGCGCTGGCGCGGTTCCGCACGGGCGGCGGCGCGGTGGTGCTGATCACCAATGCGCCACGGCCGAGCGCGGCGGTCATACGCATGCTCGATCGGCTGGCGGTGCCGCGCGCCGCCTACGACGCGATCGTCTCGTCGGGCGACGTGACACGCGGGGTGATCGCCGAGCGCAGGGGGCAATCGGTGCTGCAGATCGGCCCCGAGCGCGACCATTCGATCTTCGACGGACTCGGCGTCGTGTTCGCGCCGGTCGAGACGGCCGACTACGTGGTGTGCACCGGCCTGTTCGACGACGAGCGCGAGACCGCGGATGATTACCGCGATCTGCTCGCGTCCATGCTGGCGCGCAAGCTGTTCATGGTCTGCGCCAATCCGGACATCGTGGTCGAGCGCGGCGACAAGCTGGTCTATTGCGCCGGCGCGATCGCCGACCTCTACGCCAACATGGGCGGCGACGTGCTCTATGCCGGCAAGCCGCATGCGCCGATCTATGACGCCGCCGTCGCCAAGGCCGCGGCGGCCCGCAAGGCCGACGTTGCGCGCCGACGCGTGCTGGCGATCGGCGATTCGGTCCGCACCGATCTCAAGGGCGCGCAGGCCTATGGGATCGATTGCCTGTTCGTCACCGCCGGCATTCACGCCGAGGAGCTCGGCGCGCGCGACAATCCGAACACCAAGGCGCTCGGCGAGATCTTCGCCGCGGCGGGCGCGGCGCCGAAGGCCGTCACGCGCCGGCTGGCGTGGTGAGGTTTGCAGGGCTCGTAGGGTGGATTAGGCGCCTCACGCGCACTTACGTTCAGCACGCAAGGCGCAGGCGCCGTAACCCACCATCTGAGTCAGCCGGTGGGTTACGGCGGCGATGCACGTCGATATGGGTAAGTGCCGTGAATGGCGCCTAACCGACCCTACGGCGTAAAAACGAAATGGCCGGGCAGCGGCCCGGCCATTGAAATCGGTTCGGATGTGTCGGCGCGGTTCAGCTGAACAGCGCGTCGACCTCGTTCTGCTTGATGGCCTCGTTCTCGAGCTGCGGGCCGTTGAGCAGCAGGCGCTTCTGGCGCTCCTCGCGCTCGCGCTCGTTGTCGGTGAGGAAGCCCTCGAGGTCCTTCGCCTGCATGACCTTGGCGAAGCGCGACACGCGCTCCTCGATGTGCTGCAGCGTATCGACGACCTTCTTGATGCGCTGGCCGGTAATGTCCTGGAACGAGCAGGCCTCGAAGATCACCAGCATCTTCTCGTCGACCAGCGCCTTGTAGGCCGCCGGGTCCTTGGCGTCGGCCGCCATCAGGGCCTCGGCGCATTCCATGATCGTGTTGGTGGCCTGCTCGGTCGACTTGACGATCGCGCCGAGCTCCTGGCCGGCCATCGGGATCCGGCTGTCCTTGAGCTCGTTCGCCTGCAGCGCGCCGATCTCCTGGCGCATCGACTCGATATAGCCGGCGATCTCGCGCAGCTCGCGATAGACCGTGACGTCGAACGTCTCGAAGAAGCTCTGCAGCGACTGCGCGGCGATCTCGGCGAGGCGGATGATGTCGGTGAAGGAGACGTTCTCGCGCTTCTGCCTGAGGAAGTCGACGAGCGCGTCGAAATGCTGGGTATTGGCGGAGGCCATGGCGGGTTCCTTGGCTTTTGGCTAGGTCTGCGGGATTCCCCACCCGAGGTCCCAGTCGGTCTCCGCGCGCGGTCAACCGCGCGCGGCCCTAGTGTGGCCTACTCGGCGAACACCGCCTCGATCTTCGACTGCAGCGTCTGCGCGTTGAACGGCTTGACGATGTAGTTGTTCACGCCGGCCTTCTTGGCCGCGATCACGTTCTCGGTCTTGGATTCGGCGGTGACCATGATGAACGGCGTCTTGTTGAGCCCGGGATCCTGGCGGACCTCCTTGAGCAGCTCGTAGCCGGTCATCGGCTCCATGTTCCAGTCGGAGATCACGAGGCCATACTTCTTCTCGCGCATCTTGGCGAGCGCAGCCGAGCCGTCGGCCGCATCGTCGATGTCCTCGAAGCCGATCTGCTTCAACAAATTGCGGATGATACGGATCATCGTGTTGTAGTCATCGACCACGAGGACCGGCATCGTAAGATCGAGCGCCATCGCTTCCTGCTCCGTTACGCGTCACTGCGGGAGCGCAATCTGACGCCCCTCTCGCTTCGTTTTAGGATTGGACAGGCCCACCCGCCCGGTGCGACCAGGCCCTCCCCAACGCGTGCTAAGCTATCAGCGGCATTTGAATATCCGGTTAATCGGGTTCTTTCGGGATTGCGCGCATTTTCACCGTAGTAGAGGCGCTGCGAACGTCGCATTGCCTCACCCGGTCCGAAGCGCGATGCTGTTTAGGCCTCGTTAACCAGGTGCGGCCAACCGGGAGGTCTCGTCACGTGGCCCGATCATCCAGCAAACGGCCTGCCGTCGATCCGCGCATGCTCAAAGTCCTCACCTTCGAGGATCTGCACGTCGGCATGCACGAGACGCTGATGAAGACGGTGATGGAAACCGACGTGGTCGGGTTCTCGCGGCTGTCCGGCGATGACAATCCGATTCATCTCTGCGACGTTTACGCGGCGCAAACCAAATTCGGACAGCGCATCGCGCATGGCCTCTATACCGCGAGCCTTATCTCGGCAGTGCTCGGTACGCGTTTGCCCGGACCCGGCGCGGTGTACCGCTCGCAGACCCTCAACTTCCATGCCCCGGTCAAGATCGGCGACGTGGTGACGGTGACCGTGACGGTGGCCGAGCTGGTGGCCGCCGGCCGCAAGGTGCGGCTTGCCTGCGAGGCGACGGTCGACGGCAAGGTGGTGCTCGACGGCGAGGCAGTGGTCTCGGTGCCGGGACGCTGAGTTTTCAACCGCTAATGTGGTCGACACAAGCGCCTGTTGCATGTACGAGAGATTCGCGCAGGCCAGCGTCGGGTCGGTCAGCCGCGACATCAGGCAACCAGTCGATCATCGGGATCGAGCAAGCGGGTATCCCCCGGAGCCCAACGCTTCCTGAACATGACAGCAACGCCGCCCCTTCGCGACGCGGGTTCGACCAACCGCAACCGTCTGCATGTCAGAGTCCAGCTGCTGTTCGCCGGCGTGCTTGCGGCGTTGCTGTTGATCCTCGGTGTCAGCCTGTGGCTGCTGCGCGCCGAGGCGCTCAACGAGGGGCAGCGCCGCGCCGAGAATCTGGCGCACATCCTCGGTGATCATCTGGCGCTAACGGTCAGTGCGGTCGACACGGCGCTGACGCAACTCGTCCTGCACAGCCGCAGGGTCGGCGGGCCGACCGCGGAGAGCGCCGCCTGGATGCCGGCGCTCGAATCGCTGCAGGCGACCATGGCGGGCATCGGCTCGTTCACGGTGACCAACGCAGAGGGCCGGATCGTCTACTCGACCGCGGCGACCGTCATCGGTCAGTCGCGGGCGGACCTGTTTCTGTTCCGCGAGCTCGCGGCCAACGAAGCGGCCGCCATGGTGGCGGACACGCCGTTTCGCAGCGCCCGCACCGGTCACATGCTCATCCCGCTCGGCCGGCGGCTGACCACGCCGGACGGGCGTTTCGCCGGAATCGTCGTGGCGACGCTCGAGCCTGCCTTGCTGCGCGACTTCTACCGCTCGGTCGACGTCGGCCGCTCCGGCCTCGTCTGGGTGCTGCACCCTGACGGTCGCGTGATGTTTCGCGAGCCGTCGCTTGCCGATCCGATCGGCGAGCCGGCGCGCGACAATCCGCTGGTCCTGCAGGCGCGCGCCGCGCCGCGCGGGCTTCTGCGCGGCTCGTTCGAGCCGGACGGCCCGGTCTATCTCAGCGCCTATCGGCACATGGCCCAGCCGGCGCTGGTGGTCGCGGTGTCGCTCGCCGAGCGCGACGTGCTGGCGGCGTGGCGCCGCCAGGCCGCCGTCGCCGGCAGCATCATGGTCAGCATCGCCGGCATGATGATCCTGGCAGGCCTCCATCTCGGTCGCGAGATTCGCGCGCGCGTCGAGGCCGAGCAGCGCGCGTCCGCGCACGCCGACAAGCTTGCGACCGCGCTGGTCGAGCGGGACCGGGCGAATGCCGACCTTCGCGCGAGCCAGGTGCGATTCCAGGCCATCATGGACCACTCGCCGCTGCTTGTGCTCGTGCGCGACCTCGACGGGCGCTACACATTCGTCAATCGCGCGGCGCAGCAATGGATCGCCGCGACCGGCCGGCCGGAGGTCGGCAAGCGGCTGCAGGACATCATGTCGCCCGAAGCTGCGCAGAAGGCCGAGGAGGTCAATCGCCGGGTCGTCGCGACGAGGTCGCCGATTCAGCACGAATGGACGCTCGACACGCCGATCGGCAATCGGACCTTGCTGTCGAACAAGTTTCCGCTCGTCGACGATGCGGGCAACGTCTGGGGAGTCGGCGTCATCTCGACCGACATCACCGACCAGAAGCACGCCGAGGCGCAGCTCGCGCATGCCCAGCGCATGGAGGCGGTCGGCCAGCTGACCGGCGGCATTGCGCACGACTTCAACAACATGCTGACGGCGATCCTGCTCAATGCCGACGTGCTGGCGAGCCAGATCCAGAGCGACACGCTGCGCCCGCTCGCCGAGGCGATGCGCGCGGCGGCGGAGCGCGGCGCCGATCTCACCAGGCGTCTGCTCGCGTTCGGCCGACGCCAGACGCTGGTGCCGCGCGCGACCGACGTCAACGAGCTCCTGTCCGGCATGGAGCCGCTGATGCAGCGCACGCTCGGCGAGCACATCGATATCCGGTTCCGGCGCAGCGAAGCGGTCTGGGCGGCGACGGTCGATGCCGGGCAGCTCGAGAATGCGATCATCAATCTCGCGGTCAACGCGCGCGATGCGATGCCCGAGGGCGGGCGACTCACCATCGAGACGGCGAACGTCGAGCTCGACGAGGATTTCGCCAAGATGAATCCGGACGTCCGGCCCGGCCACTACGTGATGATCGCCGTGAGCGACACCGGCCTCGGCATGCCGGCGGACGTCGTCGCCCACGTCTTCGAGCCGTTCTACACGACGAAGGACGTCGGCAAGGGGACGGGGCTCGGGCTCAGCATGGTCTACGGCTTCGTCAAGCAGTCGGACGGCCATGTGCGCATCTATTCCGAGGTCGGCATCGGCACCACGGTGCGGCTCTATCTTCCACGCGCCGCGCGCGACGCCGCGACGGCCGTCGCGCCGCCGCCATCGCCGCGCGAGCTCGCCGGCGGCCGCGAGACGATCCTGCTGGTCGAGGACGATCCGCTGGTGCGCGCCCACACCGAGACCCAGCTGCGCGCGCTCGGCTATGACATCGTCACGGCCGAGCACGCCAAGGCGGCGATCGCGCTGGTCGACGGCGGCTGCACGCCCGACCTCCTGTTCACCGACATGGTGATGCCGGGCGGCGTGAATGGGCGCGAGCTCGCGCTGCGGCTGCGCCAGCGCTGGCCGAGCCTGCGCGTCCTCTACACGTCCGGCTATGCGCATGGCGCCTTCGACGCGGCCGGCCAGGAGCCGGACGGCAGCGCGCCGATTCTGGCGAAACCCTATCGCCGCCGCGATCTCGCCGCCAAGGTGCGCGAGGTGCTCGACGCGCCGGTCGCGGCGGCGTCCTGACCTGTTCCGTTTGGCGCATTCCTGTTCGGACCTGCCTTCGCCCGCCGGAAGCATCGAGCCACACGGAAAGCTTCGCCAAGGGCTTCGCGCAGGCGGGAAACCGGTAACCACTTTTCCGGGACATGCGCCGGCCGGAATGGGTGCCCATCACTTGACTTTCCGCGTCCGCCCTGCACGGTCCCGCGGACCATGACCGATCCCACCAAGCGGGCGCCCGCCTTCGTCGCTCTCCGTCACGTCGCCGCGGCGCCGGCCGTCGGGCCCGGCGCACTCAAGGGTGCCATGCTCGCGCTCGGTAATTTCGACGGCGTCCACCGCGGCCATCGCGCGGTGATCGACACCGCAACGTCGCGCGCCGCCGCGCTCGGCGTGGCTGCGGCCGTCATGACCTTCGAGCCGCATCCGCGGCTGTTCTTCAAGCCGGATGAGCCGCTGTTCCGGCTGACCGAGGAAAACAACAAGCTGCGTCTCCTCGCGGCTAGCGGCCTCGACGGCGCCGTGGTGATGACGTTCGACGCGGCGCTGGCGAACCTCACCGCGGACGAGTTCGTCGATCGCATCCTGGTCGGCTGGCTCGGCGTGTCCGGCGCAGTGGTCGGCTTCAACTTCCATTTCGGCAAGGGGCGCGGCGGCTCGCCGGCGTTTCTGACCGAGGCGGGCAAGCGGCGCGGCTTCTCGGTCGACGTGGTGCCGGTCTTCACCGACGGTGCCCGGCCGGTCTCGTCGGGCCCGATCCGCACGGCGCTCGCGCAGGGCCATGTCGGCGAGGCGAACGAGCTGCTCGGCTATCCCTGGTTCGTCACCGGCGAGGTCGTGCACGGCGACAAGCGTGGGCGCGAGCTCGGCTATCCGACCGCGAACATCCGGCTCGATCCGTCCTGCGGACTGCGCTACGGCATCTATGCGGTCAAGGTCGGCATCGGCGGGCGGCAATATGACGGCGTGGCCAATTTCGGCCGGCGGCCGATGTTCGACACCGGCGCGGTGCTGCTCGAAGTCTTCCTGTTCGATTTCTCCGGCGACCTCTATGGCCGGACGCTCGACGTCGCGTTCGTCGAGTACATCCGCCACGAGCTCAGCTTCGACACGGTCGACGACCTGATCCGCCGCATGGACGAGGACTCGCGCATCGCGCGCAGCGCCCTGTCGCGCGCGCCGCAGGCGTGGTTTCCGCCCACGATCGAATGAAGCAACACGAGTGGGATGTTGTCGGTGTGCGAGCTATGCGCTTGACCGCCGGCGGAACTTCGCCCTCAAATCCCTGACAACACATATCGATCAGGGAGGATTGCATGTCGGCCAAGCTCAGCCGCCGGACATTTGTCGCCGGCACGGCGCTCGCCGCGTTTCCGTTCAAGCCGGCGATCGCGCAGGCGGCGCCGTTGAAGATCGGGCTGCTCACGGTGAAAACGGGCCCGCTCGCACAGGGCGGCATCCAGATGGAGCAGGGCATCAGTCTGTTCCTCAAGGAAAAAAGCTACACGCTCGCCGGCCGCAAGGTGACGTTGATCTCGGCCGATTCCGGCGGCAACCCGGCCGGCGCCAAGACCAAGGCGCAGGAGCTGGTCGAGCGTGACCAGGTCGACGTCATCGTCGGTCCGCTCGCCGCCTTCGAGCTCCTCGCCATCACCGACTACATCCAGCAGGCCAAGATCCCGATCATCGTCGACGCGGCGGCCGAGGACATGACGCAGCGCCGGCCCAATCCGTATCTGCTGCGCACGACGACGAGCTCGGCGCAGGTGCCGCATGCGGTCGCGCACTACGTCGCGACGGAGATGAAGTTCAAGCGCATGGCGACGATCGTCGAGGACACCGCGTTCGGCCACGAGCAGATGGGCGGCTTCCAGCGCGTGTTCGAGGATGCCGGCGGCAAGATCGTCAAGAAGCTGTGGCCGCCACTGGTGACGCCCGACTACACGCCGTTCATCGCGCAGATCCAGAACGTCGACGGCGTGTTCAACGGCTTCGCCGGGTCGAACCCGGTCAAGTTCATGCGGGCCTATGCCGATCTCGGCCTCAAGGCGAATACGCCGCTGATCGGCGGCTGGACCGCGATGGACGATGCACTGCTGAAGAGCCTTGGCGAGGAGGCGGTCGGCGTGGTGTCGGGATCGAGCTATTCGGCCGGGCTCGACACGCCGGCCAACAAGCAGTTCGTCGCGTCGATGGTGAAGGAATACGACGTGGTGCCCGGCGGCTACGCGTCGGGCATGTACTTCGCCGGCATGTGCATCGACGCCGCGTTGCAGAAGACCGGCGGCAAGGCGGATGACAAGGACGCGTTCGTCAAGGAGCTGCGCGCCGTCTCGCTCAAGGACACGCCGCGCGGCGACTTCCACTTCGACAAGTTCGGCAACGTGGTGTGCGACGTCCACATCCGCCGCTGCGAGCGCAAGGACGGCAAGCTGGTCAACACCGTCATCAAGACCTATCCGCAGGTCAGCCAGTTCTGGACCTACGACGAGAAGGACTATCTCTCGAAGCCGGTCTATTCGCGCGACTACCCGCCAGCGAAATATCTGGAGTGATCATTATTGGAGCATGATCTCTTCCGACCTGCCTTCGCCCGCCGAAGCATCGAGGCACGCGACGGGCTTTGCCGGAGGCTTCGCGCAGGCGGGAAACCGGCGTCCACTGTTCGGGATCATGCTCATTCGGCCGGGTGATCGGCGGGATGCGAGCGGCTGCTGGCGAGGCCGAACGCGATGAGGCCCAGGGCGGCGAGCGGCACCACGCGCCGCCAGCCGATCGCGCGGCCGATCTGCAATCCGATGGTGATCATGGCCGGATCGATCGGCCAGGACGGCGGGCTCTGCGCCTTGGCGGCAAGCTGCGCCTGCGTCTCGGCGAGGACACGGCGCCGGACGACCAGCAGGCGCAGGATTACCGCCGCGGCGATCACCAGATAGACGCCGCCGACGATGGCGCCGGCGATTGCGGCGCCGTAGTACTCGGCGAGCTGCACGCAGGCGGCCCACGACAGGAACGCCAAGCCGAAGAACAGCATGATCGGAATGATCGTCAGCCAGACGATGCTTTCCTGATTGGCGCCCGTCGCCGTCTTGACCGCGCGCACTGCATCGCGGACCAGGCCCTCGATCATGGCGCTCACGAACATGGCGCTAGCGGCGCCACGCCGCGCCGAACAGGAAGCCGAGGCCGAGCGCCAGCGCGAGCGTCGTGTAGGGCCGCCGAGCGATCGACTCGTCGAGCGCATCGGCCAGCGTGTCGGTAACGTCCCGCACCGCATTGGTCGCGTCGCGGCCTTTGGCGCCGGCCTCGCCGATCATGTCGTCGACATTGGCGCGGGCACGCCGCCAGACTTCGGTGCCCTTGGTGGCAACGATGTCGGCGATCTGCTGCGTCAGTTTGACCACGTCCTGCTGCAGCGCTTCGAGGTCTTCCTGGATGTCGGTCGTCGTCGCCGCGGCGCGCGCGTTCTTGTCCTTGCCGCCGTTGCTCGACTTTGACCCGTACTGATCGGACATGCGCATGCTCCCTGCGGTGATTGGATGAGTCACGTCTCTAATGGCCGGGAACCGAAAAAAGTTCCATCATTCCGGCAGCTTCGCGTCCTCGTCCGGAAACAGGTGGTTGATCACCACCAGCGCCATGATCGACAGTGGGTCGGCAAGGAAGGTGCCGATCGGTCCCCACAGCCAGGTCCAGAACGCAAGGTTGATGAACACCGCGAGCGGATTGAGCGTCAGCCTTTGCCCGACCATCATCGGCTTGACGACCTGGCCCTCGAGGGTGGCCAAGCCGATGAACCCGATCGGCGCGATCAGCGCGGCGCCGAGCGAGGGGAATACCACGAGCCCGACGCCGAACAGGATGAAGGTGATCAATGCCGGCCCGACATAGGGCACGTAATTGAGCAGCGCCGCCAGCAGCCCGAATACCAGCGGGTACGGAAAGCCGAGCAGCCAGGTGCCGAGCGCGACGACCGCGCCGAGGCCGACGTTGATCATGGTAACCAGCACGAGGTAGCCGGTGAGGTTGTAGCCGATGTCCCGGGTGATGCGGATGACGCGCAGCTTCGCTTCGCGGCTCGGCATCATCGAGATCAGCAGATTGCGCACCTCGATCTCCGAGATCAGGTAGAACAGGAACGTCACGGCGAACAGGACGAGCTGGCTCGCCGCCGGCGTCACGAACCCGACGATGGGCGTGAACAGCTCGGTCCAGCCTCGTGCGACCTGGACCGTGCCCGGCGCGCTCGGAGCGATGGCGTCTTGCAGCCCGCGCAGCGCCGAGAGCGGCCGGTCGAGCAGGTAGAGCTTCTGCTTGATCGCCATGCCGATCTCCGGGGCGCGCCCGACCAGGCTGGTCACCGGGCCGGCCAGCAGGGTCACGGCGATGCTGACGGCGGCGAGCAGCATGGCGACCAGGACGAGGGCGCTGAGCCAGCGCGGGATGCCGAACTCGGCCGCCTTGCCGATCAGCGGCGCGAAGGTCGCGCCGACCACGATCGCGGCCACGATCGGCACGAGCAGGGCGTGGCCGAAGTGCATGAACGCGATGAACAGCAGGACAAAAATGCCGATGGTCGCGATCTGTGCCGCCGACCTCCAGATTCCGGTAACGTCCGGCACGGGGATCGCATCGTGGATCGCATGTGCGGAGCGCCGGTTGCTGCCCAGGAACGCCAATCGATTCTCCTTGTTTGGCCGGTTCGGCGGCGCACGGATCAATGCCCGAGCGAACCACAAGGTTCCGGGGCCGGACCGTCGCAAAAAAACCGCTGGATCCGCGCATGTCCCTTTCGGACCTGCCTTCGCCCGCCGAAGCATCGAGCCACAGGACAAGCTGTGCCAAGGGCTTCGCGCGGGCGGGAAACCGGTGTCCACTTTTCCGGGACATGCGCTGGCCGAAGCGGACGTTGCCTGCCGGCCATGCCCCCTGCTACACAGCGCGGCCATGACCGAAGAGCGCGATTATTCGAAGACGCTGTTCTTGCCGCAGACCGAGTTTCCGATGCGCGCCGGGCTGCCCCAGAAGGAGCCCGAGATCCTGGCGCGCTGGGAGAGGCTCGATCTCTACGGCCGCCTGCGCGCGGCCGCCAAGGGCCGTACCAAGTTCGTGCTGCACGACGGGCCGCCCTACGCCAACGGCAACATCCACATCGGCCACGCGCTCAACAAGATCCTCAAGGACGTGGTGACCCGTTCCCAGCAGATGCTCGGCTACGATTCGAACTATGTGCCTGGCTGGGACTGCCACGGTCTGCCGATCGAATGGAAGATCGAGGAGGAGAACTACCGCTCCAAGGGCAAGCCGAAGCCGGACTTCTCCAACGCGGCGGCCATGATCGCGTTCCGGCGCGAATGCCGGGCCTATGCGGAGCACTGGCTCGACGTGCAGCGGGAGGAGTTCAAGCGGCTCGGCGTCGAGGGCGACTGGGAGCATCCCTACACGACGATGAGCTTCCCGGCCGAGGCGCAGATCGCGCGCGAGATCATGAAGTTCGCGGCGAACGGTACGCTCTATCGCGGCTCGAAGCCGGTGATGTGGTCGGTGGTCGAGAAGACCGCGCTCGCCGAGGCCGAGGTCGAGTACGAGGACTACACGTCGGACACGATCTGGGTGAAGTTTCCGGTCATCGGCGGCCGCGACGTCGGCGGCGCCTCCGTGGTGATCTGGACCACCACGCCATGGACCATCCCCGGCAACCGCGCGATCGCCTTCTCGCCGCGGGTCGGCTACGGCATCTATGAGGTGACCGACGCGCCGAACGGCAACTGGGCGAAGCGCGGCGACAAGTTCATCCTCGCCGAGAAGCTCGCGCTCGAGGTGATGCGCACGGCGCGCGTGACCGCCTATGAGCAGATCGGCTCGGTCGGAGCGGAGACGCTCGCCGCGCTCACCTGCGCGCATCCACTGCGCGGGTTCGATCCCGGCTACGCATTTCCGGTGCCGCTCCTCCCAGGCGAGCACGTCAGCGACGATGCCGGCACCGGCTTCGTGCATACGGCGCCCAGCCACGGCCGCGACGACTTCGACGTGTGGACGGCGCATGCCCGCGAGCTCGAGCAGCGCGGAATCAACACGACGATTCCCTACACGGTCGATGCCGACGGCCGCTTCACCGAGCAGGCGCCCGGCTTCACCGGCAGCCGCGTGCTCACCGACAAGGGTGCGAAGGGCGACGCCAACGACGTGGTGATCAAGGCATTGTCCGACGCCGGCATGCTGATCGCGCGCGGCCGTCTCAAGCATCAGTACCCGCATTCATGGCGCTCGAAGAAGCCGGTGATCTTCCGCAACACGCCGCAATGGTTCATCGCGATGGATAAGCCTATTGCGAAGGGCGCCATCGACACGCTGCGGCATCGCGCGCTCGAGGCGATCAAAGTGACGCGCTGGGTGCCGCCGCAGGGCGAGAACCGCATCACCGGCATGATCGAGCAGCGGCCCGACTGGGTAATCTCGCGCCAGCGCGCCTGGGGCGTGCCGATCGCGGTATTCGTGCGCGAGAAGGGCGACGGCTCGGTCGAGATATTGAACGACGCGCGCGTCAACCAGCGCATCGCCGACGCGTTCGAGCGCGAGGGCGCCGACGCCTGGTATCAGGACGGCGCGCGCGAGCGCTTCCTCGGCGAGCTTTCGAACGAGCCGTGGCACAAGGTCGACGACATCCTCGACGTCTGGTTCGATTCCGGCTCGACGCACGCCTTTGTGCTGGAGGATCCCAAGCACTTCCCGAGCCTCGCCGGCATCAAGCGCAGGAAGGACGGCGGCGACGATACCGTCATGTATCTCGAGGGCTCGGACCAGCACCGCGGCTGGTTCCATTCCTCGCTGCTCGAATCCTGTGGCACGCGCGGCGTGGCGCCGTTCGACGTGGTGCTGACGCACGGCTTCACGCTGGACGAGCACGGCCGCAAGATGTCGAAGTCGCTCGGCAACACGGTCGAGCCGCAGAAGGTGATCAAGGACTCCGGCGCCGACATCCTGCGCATGTGGGTGTGCGCGTCCGACTATGCCGACGATCAGCGCATCGGTCCGGAGATCCTCAAGACCACCGTCGACACCTACCGCAAGCTGCGCAACACGATCCGCTGGATGCTCGGCAACCTCGCGCATTTCCGCGACGAGGACCGCATCGCGTACGCAACCATGCCCGAGCTCGAGCGGCTGATGCTGCATCGGCTGGTCGAGCTCGACGAGCTGATCCGCCAGTGCTACCGCGACTTCGACTACAAGCGCATCTTCGCGGCGCTGAGCGCCTTCATGAACGTCGATCTGTCGGCGTTCTACTTCGACATCCGCAAGGATGCGCTCTACTGCGACCCGATCTCGTCGACCACGCGCAAGGCGTGCCTCACCGTGCTCGACCAGCTGTTCCGCTGCACGGCCACCTGGCTCGCGCCGATGCTCGCGTTCACGGCTGAGGAGGCCTGGCTCGCGCGCTATCCGGGCGAGGACAACTCGGTGCATCTCGAGCTGTTCCCCGAGATTCCCACCGCGTGGCGTGACGCTACGCTGGCCGAGAAATGGCGCAAGGTGCGTCAGGTGCGCCGCGTCGTCACCGGCGCGCTGGAGATCGAGCGCGCCAACAAGAAGATCGGCTCGTCACTGGAGGCGGCACCGGTGGTCTATGTTTCCGACATGGATCTGTTCGAGGCGCTCCTCGGCGTCGACCTCGCCGAGATCTGCATCACCTCGGGCGCGACCCTGGTCCAGGGCGACGGGCCGGCTGACGCCTTCCGCCTCGACGAGGTGAAGGGCGTCGCCGTCGAGCCGCGCGCGGCCGAAGGCCGCAAATGCGCGCGCTCGTGGAAGGTGCTGCCGAGCGTCGGCTCCGATCCCGATTATCCCGACGTATCGCCGCGCGACGCCAAGGCGTTGCGCGAATGGGATGCGATACGACGAGCCGCGGAGTAGCCGTGAGCCTCGCCTCTTATCTTTACGGCCCGCTCACCCGGCTCGGGTTGTGGGCGGCCCTGATCACGGCGGCGCTCGACCAGGCGCTCAAGCTGTGGCTGCTGTTCGTCTACGACCTCGGCGGCCGCGGCCGCGTGCCGCTCGGCCGGTTCGTCGACCTGGTCCTGACCTGGAACACCGGCATCAGCTACGGGCTGTTCCGGCAGGAAGGCTTTTCGGGGCAGCTGATCCTGTTGGCGATCAAGGCGGCGGCGGTCGTGCTGCTGTGGATCTGGCTGGCGCGGGCGACCTCGCGGCTCGCGGCGCTGGCGCTCGGGCTGATCATCGGCGGCGCGGTCGGCAACGCGGTCGACCGGCTGTTTTACGGGGCGGTGGCCGATTTCGTGCTGTTCCACATCACCACCGCGACGTCGCGGTTCAATTGGTACGTATTTAACCTCGCCGATGCAGGCATCGTTGCCGGGGTGGTCGGGCTCCTGTATGATTCAATCTTCGGCCGGGGCGCCGCAAAAGCGCCCTGATCGAAGCTATACCCATATGGGCTATATGCTTAACCGGACTGCACATTCTCATCGGCTGCCAGCTCGCGGGGCGAGGGGCGGGCGGATCACATAGGTGATGGAATCACATAGGTGACGGCCATGCCGCTGGAATATCGGAAGCTGGATAGGAACTTGAGCAGGCTCTTCGGCGCCGCCTGCGCGCTGATCGCGGCTGGGACGCTGCTGCTTGCGGCCTCCGTGAACGTCGCCGTCGCAGCCGACGACGAAGACGACGACTGGTACGACGTCAAGATCATGCGCAAGGTACTCCAGGGTATCGGGCTGAAGCGCGATGGCGCCGGCATCGACTATCGCGAGCGTTCGCCGCTGGTGGTGCCGCCGTCGCGCGATCTGCCGCAGCCGGACCAGGCCAACAGCGTGCAGAATAATCCGGCTTGGCCGAAGGATCCCGAGGTGCAGCGCGCCAAGAAGGAAAAGGAGGCGCGCAAGACACGCGCAAGCACGGCGTGGGAAGACGAAGCCCGTCCGCTCGGCGCCGCCGAGATGGCGCGCGGTCGCAAGGCTGGTGGTGGAACCCAAGGCTACTCCACCGACCCGAATTCGGAAGCGCGTCCGTACCAGCCGTCGGCGCTCGGCGCCAAGAGCGTGTTCTCATGGCAGGGCCTGTTCGGCAGCAACAAGGAAGAGAGCGCGCCGTTCACCGGTGAGCCGGCGCGGAGCAACCTCACCCAGCCGCCGGTTGGCTACCAAACGCCATCGGCGAACCAGCCCTATGGCGTCGCCCCGGACCGCAAGGGCAAGCCCACGACGTGGGAAGAACGAATGGATGACAAGCGCTGAGCGTGGTAGCGGTCTTGCGTCTCCAGTCAAAGCGGGGCGTGTTAAAGCGGGGCGTGGACATCACCAGGCGGCCCATATCCTGATGCTGAAACAATCGATCTTGTCTTGGTTCGTCCTGGCCTTCGTGGTCGGGGCGCTCCCCTTCATGTCACTCGACGCCAGCGCCGACAATGGCGCCAAGGAGGTTGCCGGCCCGACCGTGGATACGTTCACGCTGTCGAACGGTCTCCAGGTCGTCGTCATCCCCGATCACCGCACGCCGGTGATCACCCAGATGATCTGGTACAAGGTCGGCTCGGCCGACGAGACGCCGGGCAAGTCGGGCCTCGCGCATTTCCTCGAACACCTGATGTTCAAGGGCACGCAAAAGAATCCGGCCGGCCGCTTCTCGCAGACGCTGGCGACGATCGGCGGCCAGGAGAACGCGTTCACCTCGTCGGACTACACGGGCTACTACCAGCGGGTGACGCGCGATCAGCTGCCCATGGTCATGGAGTTCGAGGCCGACCGCATGACCGGCCTCGTGCTCACCGACGATAACGTCAAGCCCGAACTCAATGTCGTGCTCGAAGAGCAGAACATGCGGGTCGCCAACTCGCCGGCCTCGCGGCTCGGCGAGGACGTGTCTGCGGCGCTCTACCTCAACCATCCCTATGGCCGGCCGGTGATCGGCTGGCGTCACGAGATCGAGAAGCTCACCCGCGAGGACGCGCTCGAGTTCTACGCGCGCTTCTACACGCCGAACAACGCGATCGTGGTGATCGCCGGCGACGTCGAGACCGCCCAGGTCAAGGCTCTGGTCGACAAGACCTACGCCAAGGTCACGCCGCGCACCCAGATCGGACCGCGCCAGCGGCCGCAGGAGCCGGAGCAGCGCACGGTCCGGCAGGTGACCTACGCCGATCCGCGCGTCGCCCAGCCGAGCCTGCAGCGGAGCTATCTGGTGCCGTCCTACGCCACGGCGAAGCCCGGCGAGGCGGAGGCGCTCGAGGTGCTCGCCCACATCCTCGGCACCGGCTCGAACAGCCGGCTGTATCGAACGCTGGTGGTCGAGAAGAACGTCGCAACCAATGCCGGCGGCTGGTACCAGGGCACGTCGCTCGACGCGACCAAGCTGGGCGTCTATGCGACGCCGCGCCCGGGCGTCACGCTCGCCCAGCTCGAGGACGCACTCGACGTCGTCATCGCCGAGGTGGCCGAGGCGGGCGTGCGTCCCGACGAGATCGAGCGCTCGGTCACGCGGCTGATTGCCGACGCGGTCTACGCGCAGGACAACCAGGCGACGCTCGCGCGCTGGTACGGCGCGGCGCTCACCAGCGGGCTCACGGTCGAGCAGGTGCGCCAGTGGCCGGACCGGATCCGCGCCGTCACGCCGGACCAGGTGCGCGACGCGGCGCGGGCGTGGCTCGACAAGCGCCGCTCGGTGACCGGCTATCTGATCAAGGATCTGCGCAAACCGGGGGAGAAAGGTTCATGATCTCCAGGCTCATGAGGCTCTCGGTCATCGTGCTGTCGCTTGCGGCCGCGATCCCGCTCGCCGTGTCGCCCGCCGCGGCCACCAAGATCGAACGTATCGTGTCGCCGGCCGGCATCGAAGCCTGGCTGGTGCGTGAGCCGTCGGTGCCGCTGATCGCGGTCGACTTCTCGTTCCGCGGCGGCTCGAGCCAGGATCCGGCCGACAAGGCCGGGGTTGCGAGCCTGACCGCCGGCCTGCTCGACGAGGGCGCCGGCGATCTCGACTCGCAGGCGTTCCATCGGAAGCTCGAGGAGAGCGGCGCCGAACTCTCGTTCTCGGCGACCCGCGACAACATCTCCGGCTCGTTCAAGACGCTGACCGCGAACAAGGCCGAGGCCTTCGACCTGCTGCGGCTGTCGCTGAGCGCACCGCGCTTCGATGCCGTCGATGTCGAGCGCGGGCGCGATCAGACGCTGGCGCTGCTGCGCCGCCAGACCACCTCGCCCAATGAGATCGCCAGCGAGCGCTGGTGGGCGGAGGCGTTCCCCGGCCATCCCTATGGCCAGCCCGTGCGCGGCACGCTCGAGTCGGTCGCGGCGATCACCGGCGACGACGTCAAGGCCTATGCGCGCAAGAAGCTGGCGCGCGACAACCTCAAGATCGGCATCGTCGGCAACATCGACGCCGCGGAGGCGAGCGCGCTGATCGACCGTGTGTTCGGCGGCCTGCCGGCCAAGGCCGAGCTGACGCCCGTCCCGCCGGCCGCGCCGCAGGGGCTCGGCCGCCGTGTCGCGGTCGACCTCGACGTGCCGCAGTCGATCCTGATCGTCGGCGGCGCCGGCATCGCGCGCAAAGACCCGGACTTCATGGCGGCGTTCATCGTCAACCACATCCTCGGCGGCGGCTCGTTCTCGTCGCGGCTCTATCGCGAGGTGCGCGAGGAGCGCGGGCTCGTCTATTCGGTCTATTCGAGCCTGGTGCCGCTCGATCACGCGTCGCTGTTCATGACCAGCACCGCGACCCGCGCCGACCGCACCGGGCAGACGCTCGACGTGCTGGTCGAGCAGATCACGCGGATCGCCGCCAGCGGGCCGACCGAGGACGAGCTCGCCAAGGCGAAGTCCTTCCTCAAGGGCTCCTATGCGCTGCGGTTCGACACCTCGACCAAGATCGCCGCCCAGCTGGTCGCGATCCAGCTCGACGAGCTCGGCATCGACTACATCGACAAGCGCAACAGCCTGGTCGAGGCGGTGACGCTCGACGACGTCAAGCGTGTCTCCAAGCGCCTGCTCGAGGGCAATCTGCTCGTCACGGTGGTCGGCCGGCCGCAGAGCATGCCGGCCCAGGCGCTGCCGGCCAAGAAGGGCGAGCCGGGCTGAACCGCTCAATCCCGCTCTTTCGGGATCAGGCTATGCGAGATGATAGCCGCGCTTTGCAGCATAGGCGGCCCGGACAGACGCAGCGAAAGCGCGCAAGCGCAGGTGGTCGCGCGTCAACACGCCGGCCAACGCTGAAAATGCCAGGAGGCAGATCACCCCTCCGATCAAGGCGAAACCCGACTCCCGCCAGTTCTTCGTAGCGTCCGACGGAAACAGCAGATAGGGCCTGTCGTTCGAATAAAGCTCGGCGCTGATGGGTGCCGGGCGTTCGAGCTCCGACACGATCGGGTCGACGCCTTCGTGTTTGCTCGGAACGACGCCCTGCGAATGGGTCATGTAGGCGATGATGTCACCCGCGGCGACGCGATATGGCTCGATGGCCGGGGGCCGTGGTTTGGGCGGTCGCGTAGAGGCTGGCGTTTGCGCGCCGTCCCGCCGCAGGGCAGCGAAAGCCTCGAGCGGGTTATACGGCCACTTCGCCTCGTATTCGCGCTCCTCCGCCTTGAAGCGTTCCCATGCCGCGGCATAGCTGCGCGCAATCTCCTGGCGCTCCGCAACGATCCGGTCGCGTGCTGCCTGCGATATCACCACAAGTGATGCGCCGGGCGGCACATTTTGGAGGCTGGATGTGGCCAATCGCCATGCCCCTTCGATGTTCAGACGGCCGGCGGGCGGCGCGAGGGCGGCCAGCGCATCGCCGTCGCGAAACGTGGACGCCGTGAGCAGTTGGGCGCGCACGGCCTGGTAGCTGCGGTCGAGGTCCGTCTGCCTGTCGAGCGCCATGCTGACGTAGGCAATGAGCAGGACCAGCGCCGGCGCCCCGGTCAGCACCGCCGCCAAGGTCGTCCATGGCTTGCCGACAGGATGCTTTGCGGCGACGTTGTTGCGCTCGAAATCGATCGACGGACCGTTCTCGATCTCCAGCAGGAGACACGCAACATACTCGCTGGATCCTTGTGCCGAGGCGGGCAGCGCCGCCCGCGCCGTTAACGCCCCGGAATGCTGACGAAGCGTGTTGTGCCAATGTGCAGGGGACATGATCTGTGCCGATGTAATAGAGCTTGCGCCGGGATTTGCCGTATCCAGCGATTCGCGACGTGAAGGGGCCCGTGACCAGCACCGGTCGGAATGTCATCGTATCCGCGGCGGTCTTCGCGAGGGCAAGGCGCAGGGCCAGCACCAGCAAGGCGCTGCCGGCGCCCAGCAGCAACACCCCCCAGATGCTGCCGTTCCACGACGTTATGCGATAGCCGAAGTACAGGGCGAGCAGCGCGAGCAAAGCAAAGGCATAACCCGCGAGCATTCCACTGGTGCGGATGATGTCGCCCTGAGCGCGGCGCAAATAGTCGAGCTCTGCCAGGGAAGTCGGCCGTAGGAGATTGGAACGCATGGGCTTGCCTCCCATTGCCGATCAAGCGATACCGCCGTGCAGTATGTGCATCTGCAAGACGGGATTGAGGCAACCCATCATGGAGACGTCATGGCCCTGACCCAGTCGATCGATCAAGCGCGCGAAGACCGGATCGGCCGCCACGGCGTGGCCGCCGGCGTGCTCGCCGACACGCTCGGCCGTGCCGCGGACGCGCTCGCCTGGGTCCGCAAGGCCCACGCGGACAAGACCCTGCCGCTGCTGCACCTGCCGGCCGAGCGCGGCGACATCGCCACGATCAGCGACGCCAGCAAGCGGCTCGCGACCGGGGCGACCGACATCGTGCTGCTCGGCACCGGCGGATCGAGCCTCGGCGGGCAGACGCTCGCCCAGCTCGGCGGCCACGGCGTGCCAGGCGTCGGCGTGCTGCGCAAGGGCCCGCGGCTGCACTTCATGGACAATCTCGATCCGGAGACGTTCGGATCGCTGCTCGCGCTGCTGCCGCTCGCGACCACGCGCTTCGTCGCCATCTCGAAATCGGGCGGCACCGCCGAGACGCTCATGCAAACGGCGGCGGTGCTCGAGGCGCTGAAAGGCGCCGGCCTCGCCGAGCGGATCCCCGACCTGGTGCTCGGCCTGAGCGAGCCGGCCAAGGCCGGCAAGCGCAACGGCCTGCGCGACCTGCTGACGGCCCACAAGGTGGCGCTGCTCGAGCATGACCCGGGCGTCGGCGGGCGCTTCTCGGTGCTGACCAACGTGGGCCTGCTGCCGGCCGCTGCGCTGGGCCTCGACGTCGCCGCGATCCGCGCCGGCGCGGCGAAGGCGCTCGCACCTGTCCTGGCCGGCGCGCCGCCGCCCGACGTGCCGGCCGCGGTCGGTGCCGCGCTCGCGGTCGCGCTCGCCGAGACCAAGGGCAAGTCGATCGCCGTGCTGATGGCCTATGCGGACCGGCTCGAGCGCATGACGCGCTGGTACGTGCAGCTGTGGGCCGAGAGCCTCGGCAAGGACGGCAAGGGGACGACGCCGATCGGCGCGCTCGGTCCGGTCGACCAGCACAGCCAGCTGCAGCTCTACATCGCCGGACCGCGCGACAAGCTGTTCACCATCGTCACGGTCGGCGCGGCGGGGAAGGGCCCGCGCATTGATGCGACGCTCGCCGCGCGCGCGGGCGAGGCCGACCTCGGCGACAAGACCATCGGCGACCTGGTCGCCGCGCAGGGCCGCGCCACCGCCGAGACGCTCGCCAAGAACGGCTGCCCGGTACGCACCATCCACATCGACGCGCTCGACGAGGCCGCACTCGGCGAGCTACTTATGCAGCTCATGCTGGAAACTATCATTGCCGCGCGCCTGATCGACGTCGACGCATTCGACCAGCCGGCGGTGGAAGAGGGCAAGGTGCTGGCGAAGCAGTATCTCGCCGGCAGATAGGCTGGGGGCCATGATCCGCGTCACCGACAGAATCTCGATCGACGAGAGCGAGATATCGGAGACGTTCGTGCGGTCGTCGGGCCCGGGCGGACAGAACGTCAACAAGCTCTCGACCGCGGTGCAGCTGCGCTTCGACGTGCGAGGCTCGCCGTCGCTGCCCGACGACGTAAAAGTCCGACTCGAGCGCCTCGCCGGCAAGCGGCTCACGCGCGAAGGCGTCATCGTCCTGATCGCGCAGAACCATCGCACCCAGGAGCGCAATCGCGCCGACGCGCTCGATCGCTTGCTGGAGCTGATTCGGCAGGCCGCGGTGCGGCCGATCAAGCGGCGGCCGACCAGGCCGACGAAAGCATCACGCGAGCGGCGCATCGAGACGAAGAAGCGCCGCTCGGGCGTCAAGCGGCTGCGACAGGGGCGCCCGTCGTTCGATTGATTCAGTATCAAACTCTGACGAATGGCTTTGGCATACTCGGATGAGAAAAGTTTGGATCGCCCTGTTGTCGGCCGGTCTGGTTTGTTGCGCGTCAACAGCCCTGCTGCCGGCAAGCGTCTCTGCGAAGGATGAATCGATCTCTGGGCGCAATTATCGCGCGGTCGAGGTCGCTGTCGCCGAGTTTGAGCGGTGGAAGCTGGATCTTTCACGCTACCGAATATTCGTGATGGAAGCGGAGACCTCGTTTCAGATCACCTTCTGGGATGCAGATGCGCCCGAGCTTGGCCCTGAAGTCATATGCCGGGGCAATTGCGGAACTATTCCAGGGCTTTTAGTGGAGGTGAACCGGAATGATCTTCGAGTAATTCGCTCCTACTTCATCAAAGTGATGATTTCTTGATCGGAGGCTCATGAAGGCGCACGTCAATATGCAAGGCCGGCCGTGGGCCGAATAACGGGGAGGACAGGCGTGGCGGCCTCGCGACGGCCATAGGCTGCCGATAAAATCCCCCGCAGTCCGAATCGGAACATCCGAACCCGCAACCATGCCCGTCCGCCAGCTCTCCGAGGCCATCGTCAACCGCATCGCCGCGGGCGAGGTGGTCGAGCGCCCGGCGAGCGTCGTGAAGGAGCTGGTCGAGAACGCGCTCGATGCCGGCGCGACGCGCATCGACGTGATGACCGACGGCGGCGGGCGCCGGCTGATCCGCATCACTGACGACGGTGCCGGCATGACGCGGGGCGACCTCGCGCTTGCGGTCGAACGCCACGCCACCTCCAAGCTCGACGACGAGGACCTGCTGGCGATCCGCACCCTCGGCTTCCGCGGCGAGGCGCTGCCCTCGATCGGTGCGGTGGCCAAGCTTTCGATCACCACGCGCCACGCCACCGAGCCGCATGCCTGGGCGATCACCGTCACCGCCGGCGTCAAGTCAGAGGTCAAGCCGGGCGCGCTCGGAGAGGGCACCGTGGTCGAGGTGCGCGACCTGTTCTACGCCACGCCCGCCCGTCTGAAATTCCTCAAGACCGACCGCACCGAGGCGGAAGCGATCCGCGACGTGGTGCGGCGCCTCGCCATGAGCCGGCCGGACGTTGCCTTCACGCTCGCCGGCGAGGAGCGTGCGCCGGTCACCTGGACGGCGGCGCTGCCGGGCGCGCCCGGACGCCTCGCCCGGCTCGCCGACGTGCTCGGCATCGAGTTTCGCGCCAACGCGGTCGAGGTGCAGGGCGGGCGCGAGGGCCTTGCCATCGAAGGCTTCGCCGGCCTGCCGACCTTCACGCGCGCCAACACGCTTGGGCAGTATCTGTTCGTCAACGGCCGCCCGGTGCGCGACAAGCTTCTGGTCGGCGCGGTGCGCGGCGCCTATGCGGACCATCTCTCGCGCGACCGCCATCCGGTCGTCGCGCTGTTCGTCACGCTCGACGCGCGCGAGGTCGACGTCAACGTGCATCCGGCCAAGACCGAGGTGCGGTTCCGCGACCCGGGCCTGGTGCGTGCGTCGCTGGTGCGGGCCTTGCAGGAAGCGCTCGGCCGCGGCAGTGAGCGCGCCGCGACAACCGGCGGCGTCGCGACCATTGCCGCATTCCGGCCCGGTGCTCCGTCGCGGCCGCTCGGCTGGGATTGGCGAAGCTCTCCGGCGCGTCCGGTCGTGCCGCTGCCGCTCGCCGACGGCTCGGCGGCGCTGGCGGCCGGTTTCGCGGAGGCGGCGCAAGCGGCGTTCGACACCGGCGGTCCGCAGGCCGATGCGCGCGTCGACGTGGTCGCGCCGGCCGCGGACCTGCTCGACCATCCGCTCGGCGCCGCGCGGGCGCAGGTGCACGAGACTTACATTGTCGCGCAGACGCGCGATGGGATTGTGATCGTTGACCAGCATGCCGCGCACGAGCGGCTGGTCTACGAGCGGCTCAAGACGTCGCTCGCCAAAACCGGCGTGGCGCGGCAGATCCTGCTCATTCCGGAGATCGTCGAGCTCGACGAGGTCGACGTCGAGCGGCTCGCGGCGCGGGCCGACGAACTCGCCCGCTACGGGCTCGCGATCGAGAAGTTCGGACCCGGCGCCATCGCCGTGCGCGAGACGCCGTCCATGCTGGGCGAGATGGATGCGGGGAGCTTCCTGCGCGACCTCGCCGAGCACATGGCGGAATGGGATGAGGCGCTGCCGCTCGAACGGCGGCTCCTGCATGTGGCCGCCACCATGGCCTGCCACGGCTCGGTGCGCGCCGGCCGCCGGCTCAAGCCGGAGGAGATGAACGCGTTGCTGCGCGAGATGGAGGCGACGCCCAATTCCGGCCAGTGCAATCACGGCCGGCCGACTTATGTCGAGCTGAAGCTCTCCGACATCGAACGGCTGTTTGGCCGGCGATAGCTCTTCGCCGCCCTGCGGCGTGGCGGCGCTTGACCGACCAGCATGCGCACAGGCAAGTGTCCTCGGCACATATCGAGGACATGTCATGCGGAATTGGCTTGTGGGGCTCGCGCTGACCGTGGCGGCGGCGCCGGGATGGGCGCAGGACTGGCCGACGCGGCCAATGACCCTGATCGTGCCGTTCGCGGCGGGCGGGCCGGTCGACGTCGCCGCGCGGGTGGTCGCGCCGCGCATCTCGGAGATCCTCGGCCAGCAAATCATCATCGAGAACATCGGCGGCGCCGGTGGCATGACTGGATCGAACCGCGTCGCCAAGGCGCCGGGAGACGGGTACTCGCTCGTGATGGGCACGACCGGCACCCACGCCTCGAACCAGATCCTCTACAAGAAACCGATGTACGCGATGTCGGAGTTCGCGCCTGTCACGCTGGTTCTCGAGAACACCAAGGTTCTGCTGGTGCGCAAGACTCTCGACGTCGCCAAGCTGCCGGACTTTGTGAGCCATGTGAAAGCGAACCACGCCAGGATGCAGTTCGGTTCGGCGGGGACCGGCTCGGCGACGCATCTCGGCTGTCTGCTGTTCAACGCCAAGCTCGGCGTCGAGGTAACGCACGTACCATATCGAAGCTCAGGCCAGGCGATGCAGGACCTGGTTGCCGGCCGCATCGACTACGTGTGCGAGGTGATCTCGACGGCGCTGCCGCACATCCAGTCGGACTCGGTGAAGGCGTTGGCGCTGCTCTCGCCGACCCGCTCGCAGGTGCTGCCTGAGCTGCCGACCGCGCTCGAGCAGGGGCTGGCGGACGTCGATTCCGACGGGTGGAACTCACTGTTCATGCCGAGGTCGACGCCCGAGGCCATCGTGCGCAAGCTCGCCGACGCGACCAGCCAGGCGCTCGACACGCCGGCGGTGCGCGAGCGCCTGCTCGGGCTCGGCCTCAAGCTGCCGACGCCGGACCGGCGCGGGCCCGAATATCTCGCCACGCTGGTCCAGCAGGAGATCGACAAGTGGACCGGCCCGATCAAGGCGGCCGGTGTCAGCGCGGATTGAGCCAGAGCATGATCCCGAAAAGTGGACACCGGTTTTCGGAAAAGATCATGCTCCAACGACCAGTAGTTTTTTAACGCGATATCCGGGACAATCCCACGCTCCCAAGTGCCATGCCACCATGTCGGAGAAGGCCGTGTTTCAGAACAGGATGATCGCCCTCGTTGCCGTGTCGCTCTCGCTCACCGGCGTCGCCGCGGCGCAGGACTGGCCGACCCGGCCGATGACCCTGATCGTGCCATTCGCGGCGGGCGGCGGCGTCGACACCTCGGCGCGCCTGCAGGCGGCGCGCATGAGCGAGCTGCTCGGCCAGAGCATCGTGGTCGAGAACGTCGGCGGCGGCGCCGGCATGACCGGCGCGTCGCGCGTCGCCAAGTCGGCGCCGGACGGTTACACGTTCGTGATCGGCAACAGCGGCACCCACGCGTTCAACCAGACGCTCTACAAGAAGCCGGTCTACAATTCGGTCACCGACTTCCAGCCGGTCGGGCTCGTGTCGGATTCGCCGCGCATCCTGCTCGCGCGCAAGGACCTGCCGGTCAACAACCTGCAGGAGTTCATTGCCTATGTGAAGGCGAACCAGGCCAAGATGCAGTTCGGCTCGGCCGGCGTCGGCTCGGGCACGCATCTGCCCTGCGTGCTGCTCAACTCGGCGCTCGGCGTCAACGTCACCCACGTGCCCTATCGCGGCGAGAACCCGGCATTCCAGGATCTGCTCGGCGGGCGCGTCGACTACATGTGCGCGACCATCCAGACCGGCGCGGCGCAGGCCAACCAGGGCGCGGCGAAAGGCATCGCCGTCATGGCAGGCAAGCGCGCGCCGATCATCCCCGGACTCGCGACCACCGGCGAGCAGGGCCTCAAGGGCGTGGAGGCGAGCGTGTGGAACGGCTTCTTCCTGCCGCCCGGCACGCCCGACGCCATCGTGCGCAAGCTCAACAAGGCGATGAGCGACACGGTCGACGATCCCAACATCCGCAAGAAGATGGAAGAGCTCGGCCTCGAGATCTTCCCGCCCGAGCAGCGCACGCCGGAATACCTCGCGAAGTTCTTGCCCGAGGACATCGAGCGCTGGGGCAAGACCGTGAAAGAGGCGGGCATCAGTTTGGACTAGGCGTGCGCTGGCGGCCGCGCATTGTTGGCTTGGCGCAGTTTGCGACGCGTTAGAGATGACGACGCGCCCGACGCCCAATGGTCACGGACTATCAAGCGAAGATCGATCGGATCGCCGACGAACTGCGTGAGTGTCTGTAGTCCGTGTGGTTGCGGGCGGCGAGAACTGGATCCTGTTCGCACGCCAAACTCGGGGTAGTACTATCGCTTCCGATTGTTGTGCCCGACAGAAAAGTCCCCGCGGAAGCTCCGCGGGGAAAGGCTGGGAGGAAATCGCGATTGACGTTACTGCGGCTCAAGACCAATTTCTTGAACGACGCTCTTCCAGACCTCGTGCCGGCTCCTTAGAGATTTGTCAGTGTGACCCTAAGCAAGCACCGAATCGGTGTAGCTACTTCGCTTCCTTGGCCGCTTTTTTTATGAGCGTCGCCACGTCGTGAGGATGGGAAAGAAAAATTGCGTGACTGCCCACAAGTTCGATGGTTTCCGATCGAGCCCGCTTCGACATAAATCTCTCAAGGTCCGGGTTGATCATTCGATCCTGGGTGGAAACGACAGCGAAGCTCGGCTTCTGTTTCCAAGCCGCCACCGTAGTCTTGGCTGCAAATATTTCCTTGGCGATCGGCACTTGGGATATTGCCATGAAGCGCGCCACCGGCTCCGGAACGTCGGCAGCGAAATCGCTTGGAAACGCATCCGGATCGACCGCCAGAAAGCCATCGCCAACCGGTCCGACGCTCTTGTTGGCTGCTGGAATTTTTGCAGACAGCTCCTCGACGCTTTCGCCTACATCTGGTTGGAACGCGCTGATGTACACGAGGGACTTAACATCGGGATGCATTCCCAATTCCGTGATGATCATGCCGCCATAGCTGTGCCCGACTAGTACGCAAGGGCCCGCTTTATCGAGAACCCGCTTCGTGGCGGCCAGGTCCGCGGCGAAGCTCGTTTCGGGTTCTTGGACAATGCGCACCGAATAGCCGTCACTCTGCAGAATGTCCGCTATCGGCTTCCACCCGGAGCCATCGGCAAAGGCGCCGTGGACGAGAACGACGGTTTTGACCTCCGCATGCGCAGGCAAGGGCGCCGTTACTGCAGCACCTATGACAAGAGCGAAAAGCAAGCGCTTCGTGTCGTCAGTCATGTCTTCCTCCGACCAGGCGCCGTCGTGGCGCCTCTCGCCGGCGTTGCGTCCGAGGGCTTCGCTCTCCGCCGGCCTTGAAGAGCGCCCCTTCGCCTTCCGCTTCGCAATGTCTCCATCACATTCGAGATGTCGACGGGCGACGCCAAGTTGCGCCCATCGAGGGAAAAGGTCCGCTGCCCGCTACTCCTTCCTCTTCGACGTGAAGCCGGCGGCCAACGCTTTGAGGCCGTCCTCATAGATGCTCTGAAACAGCCGAGAGGCCTCCTGGTCGCTCACGCCTTTTGGCGTGAACTGACCCGACCACTTCACGCGCGAGCCCTTGCCGCCATCCGTTGCTTGGACGCACAGCGTGGACTGATAGCCCGTGACCGGGAACGGGGCCTGAAGAATGGAATAGCTGTAGCTGCGTGCCGCATTATCGAACGCCTCGAGGCGCTCGACGATCGTTTGCCCGTCGGGATTGGCGAGGTGCCGCACGCGACCGCCTTCGCTCAGCTCGCTCTTGGGAATGTAAGGGAGCCAATTGGGCAGGGAGTTGAACCCGCCGATCAATTGCCACACCTGATCGGGCGGGGCCGCAATCTCGATACTGGCCGATGCTTGCGCCATGTCGGGCCCTCCTTTGACTATCGGTCGATGGGCAGCGGCGCGTTGGACGCAACGAGACCCTGCTTGCGCATCTCGCGCCAGAAGTCGGCGGGGATGACGGCTTTCAGCGCAGCGTGATCCTCGGCGATGCGCTCCGGACGGCTGGCGCCCGGAATGACGGCAGCCGAGGCCGGATGGGCGAGCGAGAACTGCAGCGCAGCGGCTTTGATGGGCACGTCGTGGCGTTGCGCGACCGCCTTGATGCGGTCGACCTTGGCGACGATCTCCGGGGATGCCTTCTGGTATTCGAAGTGGGTGCCGCCGGCGAGGACGCCCGAGCTGTAGGGACCGCCGATGACGATGTCGACCCCCTTGGCGACGGCGGCCGGCATCAAACGCTGCAGCGAGCGCTCATGATCCAGCAAAGTATAGCGGCCGGCCAGAAGCGTGCCGTCGGGCTTCACCTCGGTCAAACCCAACAACAGCTCGACGGGCTCGATGCGATTCACGCCCAAGCCCCAGCCCTTGATGACGCCTTCGTCGCGAAGCCGGCTCAGCGCGCGGAACGCGCCCGTACGGGCGGTCTCGAACTGCGCAATCCACGCGTCGCCATGAAAGTCCTGCGCGAGGTCGTGGACCCACACGAAGTCGAGCCGGTCGACGCCGAGGCGCTTCAGGCTGTCGTCGATCGACTTCAGCGCACCGTGCTCCGAGTAGTCGTAGACGATGCGGTTGCGCCGACCGAACTCGAAGATACCGCCTTTCTCGCCGAAGTCGCGCCGTCCCGTCTCAACCTCGTCCAGGATCAGCCGGCCGACCTTGGTACTGAGCACGTATTCGTCGCGCTTACGCGCGGCGAGCGCTTTGCCCAACCGGATCTCGGACAGGCCTGCTCCATAGAAAGGCGCCGTGTCGTAATAGCGCGTCCCCTGCTGCCAGGCTGCATCAACCGTCGCGGCCGCTTCCTCGTCGGGAATGTTGCGGAACATGTTGCCCAGCGGTGCTGCGCCGAAGCCCAACGGGCCGTTCAGCAGTCTCCCTCTGATCCTCATGTCTCACTCCAAGAGCTCGGTCGGTTGGCATGGTCAGGCGGGTGCAAGTTGGGGCGTCCGTGGCAATGTCAAAGCGAAGACCAGAAGTCCCAGAAGTGTCAGTCCGAAGCCGGCCCATACCGCGGATAGCAGCCCGTAGCCGGCGGCAATGGTCAGGCCGCCCGCCCAGGCTCCGATAGCATTGGCGACGTTGAGAGCCGCAAGGTTCATCGCCCCCATTAGAGTGGGCGCCTCCGGAGCCGAGCGCGTAAGGCGCACTTGGATCGTCGGGATCGCCACCATCATCGTCATACCGACTCCAAACAACGCCGGCAGCAGGACCCACAGATCCGCGCCGCCGGTCGCGAGGAGCGCGAGCACGGCCAGTGCGCTGCCGAAGCCCACAAATAGCCCGCTCGCGGGATGGGCATCCGCAAGCCTTCCGCCAATCAGATTGCCGGTCGTCATACCAAGGCCGAACAGAGCGAGCGCGACTGGAATCCACGTCCGATCGAGCATCGCGACGTCGGTGACGAACGGACCAATGAAGGTATAGACGGCGAAGATGCTGGCCACGCCAAGCGCCGCGACAATCATCGTGGCCCAGACAGTCGGCTTGCGCAACGAGCTGAGCTCCTGCACGACGGGCACGCCGTGAAGCGCTTCGGTTCGCGGCACCCATGTCCACAAAGCCAGGAAGGCGAATGCCGTGAGCCCGGCTACCGCCAGATAGGTATTTCGCCAACCGAGATTCTGACCGAGGAAGGTTGCCAAAGGCGAGCCGATGACCGTCGCGACCGTCAGGCCGGTCATGACCAGCGCGAACGCCTTTCCTCCATGACCAGGTCCGACGATATATGACGCCACGACGGCACCGGCACCGAAATAGGCACCTTGCGGCATGCCGCTGATGAAACGCGCCAGGGCGAACATGCCGAGATCGGTGGCGATCGCCGACAAGGCGTTGCCAAGGACCAACAGGCCCGCCAAACATAGGAGTAGCGTTCGCCGGTTCAGCCGCGCCGCCACCAATGTCACGAGAGGGGCGCCGATCACCACGCCGAAAGCATAGGCCGTAATCGCATTTGTCGCGGTGGGAATATCGATGCCGAGGCTCGCCGAGAAAAGTTGAAGAATCCCCATGCTCGCGAACTCGGATGTCCCGATGCAGAAGCTCCCGAGCGCCAAAGCAAACAGTGTGAGACCTCGGCTGCGCTGCTCCGATTCCTTCGTACAGTGCACCTTCACTGCAGCGCATTGGGCCTCATAGGCCTTTTGCAGCATTCGCACATTCCCTTTCCCTGGGACTCGTTGTCGTCGCGACGCTGGGCTCGGACGGTCGTGCGCTACCGGCCCTTCTGCAGGACGCGGTCACGCATGAATTTCCGACACGCCTCACTACTTCGGTCCCGCGAGGATCTGCATTCTCATCACCTTGACCCCGCCGTCGGCGAGTTCGGGGAGCTTGGCGAACCAGTCCTTGACGTAAGGCATCGCGTTATGGGCGTCGAAATCAGCCTGGTTGGCGAAGACTTCATAAAATATGAAATGGCCAGGGGACTCGCGATCCTCCTGAAGAAAGTAGACGAGATTCTTCGGGTCACTTCGAACGAGCGCGACCAGCGGCAGTGTGGCGGCACGCAGCTCCGCTTCCTTGCCGGGCTTTGCCCGCACCTCGGCGACGACTGAGAGGGCTTCTTGTGGCACCTGAGAATAGCCCCTCCCTGGACCATCCTGAGCCATTACCGAGGTTGCGCCTCCAATCCACGCAAGTCCCGTAAGCGCAGAAAGCCCGACGCGCAGTCCGATGGGCTTGACCATGGCTGGTTCTCCTTCACATGTTCGGACGCTCGGGGGATTCGGCTTAGGCGCGCTGCTCTTTTTTGGCCGCCGCTGGTCGCCCCGCACTCTCTCGCTGTCACCGTATCCACCGACATCGCGATGATCCGCCGGCCGCGGGCAAGATCCAGCAAGCCTTCGTCGGACGGGTACGAAGCTCCCTCACGCGACGCGCCGCCGCGGCAGGGCTCAGACCTCAAGCGGCTCGAAGTCCGTGTAACCCTCGGCGCCGCCGCCGTAATAGGTTTCCTGGGGCGCGACGGCGAGTGGCGCGTTCACGCGCAATCGCTCGACCAGATCGGGATTGCTGATGAAGGGCCGTCCGAACGCCACCATGTCGGCGCGCCCGCTCTCGATCGTCTCGATTCCCAATTGCCGGTCATAGCTGTTGTTGGCGATGTACTTGCCGCCGAAGGCGTCATGCAGCGCCTTGAAGTCGAATGCGCCCGCCGCGTTCTGTCCGCGCGTCTGGCCTTCGATGCAGTGCAGATACGCGAGTCCCAGCGCGCCGAGTCGCTTCGCCAGGAACCCATAGGTTCCCTGCGGATCGCTGTCCAACGGCGTGTCGCCGACTGCGCGCGTGAGCGGCGAGAGGCGGACCCCGACGCGATCCGCGCCCCAGATCTCGGCGACGGCGACGATCACCTCCACCGGCAGGCGCGTGCGGTTCTCCACGGAGCCGCCATAGCGATCCGTCCGCTTGTTGGTGCTGTCGCGGATGAACTGCTCGAGCAGATAGCAGTTGGCCGAATGGACTTCCACACCGTCGAAGCCGGCCTCTTTCGCCCTGCGGGCGGCATTCCTGTAGTCCTCGATGATGCCCGGAATCTCGTCGGTCCGGAGCGCCCGCGGCATCGATGGCGGCGCGAGGCCGCTCTCGATATATATTTGCTCCCCGGCGCGGATCGCGGAGGGCGCGACGGGCGCCGCCCCGTTCTCCTGCAGGCTGGTATGCGACGCGCGCCCGACGTGCCAGAGCTGGAGCACCATGCGACCGCCGGCGTCGCTCACCGCCTGCGCCACAGGCTTCCAGGCCTCGACTTGGGCGTCGGTGTAGATGCCGGGGGTGAAGGCGTAACCGCGACCCTGCCGCGAGATGTTCGTGGCCTCGCTGATGATCAGGCCCGCCGAAGCGCGTTGCCGGTAATACTCGATCGCGAGCGGAGACTGCACACCGTCCATGCCCGCTCGCGCTCGCGTCAATGGCGCCATCGCTATCCGGTTGGCAACACGAATCGCTCCGATCGTCGTGGGCGTAAAAAGCTCGGGCTCGCTCATGGTGACGTCCCGACGGTCAGCCCGGCCTGGTCGCCAGCATTCGACGCCGCGTCTCGAAGGCATCGCCGAACACCTGCTTTACATGGCCGAGCGCCTGAACGAATTCCAGTTGCTCGCCTTCTGGGCCCTTGGCATAGATCAGCGACCAGCCGGCCGATGGACCCTCGGCGATCCTGTTCGTGTTGGCGTCGATAGGCGCCTGCTGACGTTCCTGCTCCGTAGCGACGGTAACCACTCGGTTCGCTTTCACGTTGGTCATGCCACGCCGTGCGCACTCCGTCTCGAGATCGCGGATGAACTGATTAAAGTCCACATCGTCCCTGATGTAGAAGCAGAAGTGCAGCGACCTGGGATAGGCCGGGCTCGTGTGCTCGTGCGGAGGCGCGAAACTGGCACCACTGCCCTGCGGCTGCTGCTGGTCGCGGTATTGCAGGAGCTCGATGACCACGTTGTCGAACTGGACAAAGCGCACATCCAGCCGTTGCGCGCCGCCGCGCAGATCCGGGACGCCGATGGTGCGCGGGTTGACCTTCTCCCGTTTGGCCGCGATGTCCTCGTTGAGCAGGAGCGTGTTGTGGATGCGCTCGCCCTGGAAATCGCCATCCCGCATCACCTCAGTGCCGCCCAGGACCTCGGTGTAGAACTCGAAGGCCCGGTCCATGTTCTGCACCGTCATGCCGAAATGCTGCACGCCTTGAATCCGCGCGCCCAGCGGCGCGCTGTTGCGTGCTCCAGACCGTGTTCCACTGCCGGGGTTGGCCGTGTTCTGAGCGAACGAAGGCGAGGCCATGCCAAGCGTCGAGCCAGCAATGCCGGCCAGAGTCGCTGCGCCCGCCGCCTGCATGATCTCACGACGACCCGGATCGTCCAGATTGTTCGGAACGTCGAACTTGTTGGGCATGGTCATGCCTCCTGGTTTCTGCAGGGCAGAATTGCCAAGCCGTCGCATGGAAGCGACCGCGGCAACGTCGAGGTCATGCGCTGCAAGGACGCAAGCTACGACCTGGCGCGTGGCCACGTCTTAGCGCGTAGCCGCGCCAACCGGTCGTTAAGACTGGTGAATTTCGGTAAACCGAGACCCGCGCAGTCGACGAGCCGTGGCGAGGGACGATGGAGAGCGATCCCGCGGCTGCGCCGCGCTACGGGCTATGCCGGGGTGGTGTGCAAGCGATCGAGCAGCGCTCGAGCGGCCTTGAGATCACTTGTCTCGAAGCCTTCATTGAATTTGTCATAGACCGAAACAAGGAGCTCATCGGCCTCGTTGGTCCTGCCGTGCTGCTCCCACAGCCGAGCCAGGCTCGTGGCGGCGCGCAGCTCCCACGACAATGCGTCCTGCCGGCGCGCCAAGTCGAGTGCTTGCCGGTGATGATCCTCTGCCGCCCTGACGGCTGCGGCTGATCCTTCCAACCGAAAGAGCTCACCTTTGATGCGCAGCAACTCGGGCATGTACCAGCGTTCCTCGCTGCGCTCCGACCATTCGAGCGCTTCTTCGATCGCGGCGTGCGCTTGCGCTGTTTCCCGGGCAGCGCCGAGGCCATCGGCCAGCATGCCGAGATATGCCGCGTAGCGCAGCCGGAACCGCATATCGCGAAGCTCGTCGAGCGCACCGCGCAGAAGCGGCAATCCCGTTGCATCGCCCCGCTTTACGAGCAGCAAGCCACGCAGACAGCGGCCCAGCGCGTTCCAGACAGTCAGCGTACGGTCCGCCAGATAATTCAGCAGTGTGGACAGAAACTGTTCCGCCGCCACCAGATCGCCAACGTAAAGAGCAACCGGAAAGGCTGCGTGGCCCAGCGCATTGCACAGTGAGAGCGCATGGTCAGTGGCCTGGGCGTTCTCGAGGGTGGCTCTCGCCGAGCGAACCGCCTGATCCGGGAACCCTTGCAGCCAGAGAACATGCGAGAGCGTGCTGCGCGCCGCCACGCGCTGATCGAATTGGAAACGGGCGATGTGCGATCTGTGAGCCGGGGCGACATACTGACTGAGCATGCGCTCGAGGCGGCGCCGCGCGTTGGTCTGTTCCCCGAGATAGTGCATGGCGGTCGCGGTCAGTCTGTCGCAGCTCAGCCGATCGGCCGCGTCGCCCTTCTTGTTGGCAACGGCGCGATACTTCCTCGCGAGCCCAAGTGCCGCCCGATAATTCCCGACATAAACGCGATAGATGGTCAGGCCCCAGAGCACCCGCAACTGATACTCGCTATCGCCGAGGCGCTCGGCGATCTGCAACGCCTTGCTCCACACGCCGTCCGTCTCGGGCAGCGGACCTCTCCCGTAGAGCAGCGCGGCGCCAAGCGCAGTATATAGCTTCATCTCGTCGCGGTCGCTGCGCCGCGGCTTGGCCCGGTCGCTGGCGAGCGCGCGCTCGACGCACGTGCGACATTCGTCCATCAGCGACAGGTGCATCCACAACGGGATCGCCGCGACCGTGAGCGTCACCCCGATTGAGACGTCACCGCCCGGCGAGAACGCCCAGTTGAGCGCGCTGCGGACGTCGTCGATCTTGCGCCCGTACTCCGCCTGCCACTCCGCGCCGGGCCGCGTCGCCCATTCAGTCTCGGCCCGTTCGAACAAATCCCGGTGGTGCTCGGCATGGCGGCGAGCAAGAGCCTCGGACTCGCCGCTCTCGATGAGCTTTTGCAGCACATAGGCGCGCGTCGCGTCCAGCAGCCGATATTGCACGACCGCGCCGCCGATGTCCGCCGAGACCAGCGACTTCCCGACGAGATTTGCCACCCCCTCGATCACCTCAGGAACAGCAGCACCGGTTCCTTGCGCCACCGCGCTTGCCGATTCGAGCGTGAACACGCCGGCGAACACGGACAGTCGCCGCAGGATAATGCGTTCCTGCTCGGGCAAGAAGTCATAGCTCCAGTCGAGAGCCGCAGCGAGGGATCGATGCCGTGGTAGCGCGGCGCGCGTGCCCTGTTGCAGCAGTCGAAACCGATCATCGAGCAGGGCCGCGAGCTCCCGTATGCCGAAGGCATCGACTCGGGTGGCGGCCAGCTCGATCGCCAGCGCGATCCCCTCGAGCTTGCGACAGATGTCGGCAACGACGGGCGCGTCGGCATCACTGAGATGGAAATCATCCACGCTCGCCACCGCGCGCTCAACAAAGAGCTGGACGGCAGAAAACGTGAGCGCTTTCTCAGCCGTCAGCCCGGACGAGCTCGGCGGGCTTTTGAGCGGCGACAGTCGGTGCACGTGCTCTCCCGCCGCGCGGAGCGGCTCGCGACTGGTCGCCAGAACGTGCACCCCGGGCGCGGAACGGATGATCTGTTCCGCCAGAGAGGCGGCCGCCTCGATCACGTGCTCACAGCTGTCGAGCACGATCAGCATCTGTTTTTCCCGCAGGCACGCAATCAATCCGGGAACCTCGTCCTCATCGGAGATCGTGAGCCCGAGTGCAGCGGCAATGGCACTGGGGACAAAGTGCGGATCCTGCAGTGGTGCCAGATCGATGAACCAGACGCCGTGCTCGTAAGCGGCGACCAGACTTTCGGCCACGGCGAGCGCCACCGTCGTCTTGCCGATGCCGCCCGATCCTGCGACGGTCACGAACCGGCTGTGCAGCAGTTGCTTGCGGAGAGCATCGATCGTATGGGCGCGGCCGATCGTTCGTGTCGGTGACGTCTGCAGGTTGTGCGCGCGGGACTCGGCGATGCTCGCGTGCGCCGACGGCGCGACCGACGGCGACGGGTCGACCGGAGCTACAAAGCGGTAGCCTCGTCCAGAAACCGTGGCGACATACCGGCTGCCGGGCTGGCCGTCGCCCAACGCCCTTCGAAGTGCCGCGACATGAACTTTGAGATTGCCCTCTTCGACGGCGATGTTGGGCCACGCGCGAGCCATCAGCTCGCGCTTCGTGACAAGCTCGCCCGGACGCTCGACCAGCACGGCCAAGATGTCCAGAGCACGACTGCCGAGACGAATGGGTGTTTCACCCTCCAGCAGAAGCTGTTGGGCCGGAAGGAACCGGAAAGGGCCGAACAAAAATGCAGCGGGCCGGTCGTCCACCTCTGCTCGTCAACCTCGCCTTAGCCTTGTTTTACTTGAACAATTCTATAGGCGATGCATCTTCCTGTCTATCAACGCAGGGGCGAAACGCCGTGCCTCGATCAATCGAACCCAGCCGCCTTGTCCGTCTGAGCGGCGTTGCGCCTCGGATCCAGCGTGCTCACAGAACCGCAAACTCGTTTCAGGCCGGTTTCGGTTCTGGCACCGCGATCCGCACAAGCACCTTTCCGTCTTCGATTCTGACCGGATAGCTCAATAGCCGGCAGTTCCTCGGATTGACTCCGGCGCCGCCGTCGACGACGTCAAATTGCCAGAGGTGGGTCGAGCAAGTGAGCACTCGGCCCTCCAGCGAGCCCTGGTTCAGTGGTGTGCCTGCATGGGGACACCGGTCGAGAAAAGCGTGTATGTCGCCGTCGACATTGATGAGCAAAACGGGGACGCCATCGACTTGTCGACTGACAAGATCGCCTTCCCAGATCTCATCAAGCTCCATCACTGTCCGCCAGTCGCTCATCTCGTTTGTTGGCGCTCAATCCTGTTCAATACCGGAGAGCCGGAGCAACGACTCGCGCCTGCTTCGCGCCGCCGATGCAATCTCACCCTCAGGCCTGGAATTCGTTGCCAGTCCGCACATGAGATGGGCAAGAGCAGCTACGGCCGAATCGGCGCGCGGCGCCCACTTGGCGATCCACCGCCGAAACACATCGCGGTTGTCGGCACCTTTATCGATGGCAAATCTTGCAAGTGCGGCACTCCATCGATCACATCGCTCGGAATCGAGAGACAGATTGGAGAGCAGCAGCCAGGTTTGCTCATCGCCATTGCGGCGCGCCAGCTCGCGAAACTCGTGATCGAGAACATGCTCGATCGAGGGCCGCAGAACCAGGTTGATCGCAGTGAAGCATTCGGCCCAGTCAAAGGCGATGAGTGAGAGCTCAAGCGCTTTGCGTGCCTCCTGCCAGCCAGGCTCGGTCTCCCAGATGGCCCGCTCCGCCACCCCGAATCCATCCTCCGGCCATGTTCTCTGAAGCTCCCGGGTTCGATACGCCGTCAGCGAAACGCGTCGCAGCATATCGGCCGCTGCGAAAGCTGCGCAGTTTGCGACGTAAGACGAAGGCGCCATGTGCGCCAAATAGGCATAGGCCATCTGCATCGCGTGCGCCGAGTAGCGGGCCGGCGCGAAAAGTCTCGCCAGACAGCTGCGCCATGCAGGTGAGTGGGTCTTGTCGTCACCTGCGTCGGCATACTCCTCCAGCAAGCTGGCGACGACCGTCTCCTGCTCATCCTGCATGGTCACATATCTGCGGTATGTGATTTCATCAGGATCGCGAAAGCCGTTCCAATCCTCGAGATGCAGCGGAGAGCGATCACGGTAGGTCAAGAACCACAGGTTCGCAGGCGAGGACGGGCTTGCCTCCAGGGCACTCGCCCGGCCTTTACGGAGCGTCCAGTTCGTATTGTGCGTGACGATCTCGTACTCGCTGGGCATCCGCCGCAGATCACCGAAATCGCTCCACGTCCGGCGTCGCGCAGTGGTTCCGGAGGGCGCGCGCATCACACATTCTCCGGGGACGAAGCCTGACCGGTCCGCAAGTACCACACGATCTCATCGGACGACGTCCGAATCCGGCCGGCGAACGCCGACATGATCGACTCGAGCTGCGACATTTGAAAGCCGACGCCCAGGTGACGTTCGAGCGAGGCGCGAGTGAGTTTCAGAAAGCCGGAGCGCTGCACACGCACATAGGCGCCGCAGTCCAAGATCTGCACGCTGTCGCCAGGATTGTCGTCTTGAATCGCGCGAACCACGAGCTCGACCTCGTCGCACATCCGGAGCACCGGGCCGACCGCGTCTTCCATGATCAGCCTCCGTGGCGAGAGCCTCACGCGTAATCGACAAAGACATGCTGCAAAGGCCGAATGCCAGCTTCGGACACGGTTGTTTGCGCGTCGACTGCACGTCCTTCATAGTAGACAGCCAAGTCCCGAGGCTGGGGCCTGACGCGCTTCCCTACCGAATGGTGAGCGACCTTTTGCGCGACTTCGGCCATCGTGTCGGCCGAGTTGACGACGACCACATGCATCACAAAGTCATCGCCAAATTTGGCGTTGATCGGGATGCGGTGTGGCTCGCTCATGATGCTCTCCCGCGCGCCCGTCTTGCGGCCGCGGCTAACGGTAATCCTCGGCCCACTTGTAGTTATAAGCATCGTCGCCCATGACATCAGGGGTCAACGCCATATATTTGAGCAGCCCCGCAAAATCGGGAGGTTGGATGTCGCCGGTCACCAGACGTTCGCTGAGCGTCTTCACATGGAGCATATCGCGGTCTTCCCACCAGATCTGTCGGCACACTTTCGAGCAGAAGTGATAGGTGTAGTTATCGTGCGTAAGCGCGAAGTCCCGCACGAGGTACTTTCCGTCAGGCGAGGAGATGTGCGTGCACTGAGGTAAATGGCAGGTGTTGCAGAGCCACGGCATGGTTTCCGGACGGGTGGCCTGCATATTGCCATTGTTTATGTTGGCGATGATCTGGTCCCAGATCGGCCCGTAAATCTCTTCCCATTTCGGGTATTTCGCTGCGAGCCACTGCCGCTCGGCCTTGGACACCCCTGCCTGAGGCTTCCACCACACTGTCGACCGCCAGAACCAGACTCCGAGATGCAAGGAATGGTGCCAGATATCCAATCCCTCGATGAACTCGTCCCAGTACCACGGCTTCTTGAGGCCATAATCCTGGAGCGTCCTGATAAACTGGCTGATGATCCATTCCTGCATGAATTCCTTGTACGACTGCTTGCGATGATCAAGCGGCGTATAGTAGTCCATCGCCGGACCGGTGAGCACGGCGAATACCCGAGCCGACAGCCAGAACATCTTGTCCACGGCCCACTGCGCGCGCATGGGATCATGCTTCATGAGAAGCTCTAGGGTGGGCCCGCCCTGCTGTGCGTGCCGCGCTTCGTCCGTCTGAACGGACGAGATCATGTTGGCGAAATTGATGTCCCCGGAGGCAAGCGCATCCGATGCAAGGCCGACGAATTGCAGATTTGTGAAGCCGGTCTCGAACACAAGCGGCAATTGGATGGCGGTGTCGACGACGTTTCCGCCCACCATCATGGCGTCAAAAAGCGCGCGTGCTGCGACGATCGCCCATTGGTTCGTGTGGAACGCTTTCAACGCCCAATCATACTGAGGATCTTTGGGGACGAACTCGTGGGCGAAATAAAGACTCAGTTGACAGTGCCGGATCTCGTCCAGCGCGCCTAGAACGGCCATGTTACGCCACGCGCCCGCGAGACCAAAGCGTGCCATCCGGGCCTCTGCGATGAAGGCCGTGTATTCGGCCAGCGACACGGCGCCAAAGTGCACCTTTGCGCACGACTTCCATCCCTCGTCCAAATTGTCGAAGACGTTCGAACGCTGAAGAGCCGCCTTGACTGCAAAGGCCGAAGCCTCCTTCTCACGCTGGACGGACACGTACTCGGGATAACTGATCTTGTAGCTCTCTTCCCAGGCGCTCCACGCCTCGCGAGGCACCTTGCCGGTTCCCGATTGCCACGCGGGAAACACCGCGTCGTCGTCGACGTACGACAGCGTCCAGTCGACTTCGCGTACCAGGTCGTGCCACTCTTCGCGTTTCATCAGGGGCATGGCGCAGGTCTATGCAGGTTCTATCCAGTCTAGTCGATCTCTACACAGCCGAGCTGTACGCGAACGTTTGCGTTGTCCGAGTACGATGTGATGTTGTCGATCTTCTCATGTTCGTTGATGTGAAACAAAAAGAGATGTGGTGACCGGAAGCTGCGCCCCCGCGATTTGATCGAACCCCAGTCCTTGGCCTGCGTTCCGCTAAGCAGAACCTCAGCGGCTACATGGCCATGGTTACCCGATGTGATTTTCGTCACGTCGTTGGAGAGGTCGGGAAACGATTCGATCAAGCCGGTCCACACGATCTTTCCGATGGTACGGACCTTGCCATCGCCTCTGATGACACGCTGCTTGCGCCACAACTCGAGCGGCACAGAGCGGTATCCCGCCATGTCGTCGCACAGATCGACCATTCGCTCGACGTCATGCTCGCGGTACGCGTCAAAGAACGCCTTCACGACGCTCGCTGGATCGGCTTTTGGCACGGTCGTCATTCCGCGATTGAGATCCGGTCAAGGCGGCTCACCGCCAATCTTCGATACAGCTGATTTTGGCACCAGTAGCCTCGGATGCTGGCTATTTTTCCATCAGTGGCAGTGATGACCCACGCTTGGTCCAGGTCGAGATGCTTTTCCTGGTTATGGATGCCCAGAAAGTCCGCGCGCTGAGTGCCTTCCACGGTGATTTCCACAACCGCCGTTTCTGCGTCGGCCAAGGTCGAGCGCACAGTCACGCGCAGATCGGGGAAGGCGGTGATCAGATCCCGAAAGAACTCGGCGCCTTGGTTCGCAAAGCGTCCGGAGATACCCGCCGGTCCGAAGTCGACCGCGGCATCCGGCAAAACCAGGGATTCGGCACCTTCGACGTCGCGAGATTGAAGTCGTTCGCACAGTTCGAGCGCGAGCGACTGCGCGTCTCGGCGGATAGGAGACATTGAGTCTGATTTCCGCGCTGAGGACGGAATTTTCGAGGCGATGCTCGTAGCGTATTTTCTTCCGAGGACAGCAACCCGCTTGAGTACTGCGTGCGCTATCGAATTCGCCGAAGCAGGGTTCTGGCCCGTGATGAGGTTGCGGTCGACAACGACATGCGACGTCCAGGCAGCCAGTGCATCGTCGAACACCGCACCTCTGTTCTTGAGGGCTGCCTCCAAGTACCAGGGCATCCCAAGCTTACCGAGACGAGTTTGATCCTCCTCTTCGTCAGTGAACGACGTCATCCGATAGCCGTCGAACAGCCACATGCCATCAGGTCGGTGGGATGCAGACAGCAGTGCTGCGGGGCCATGGCCGAGTGCTGCAATGACGCGTGATCGATCATGCATGACCCGAAGGAGGCGACGGACGTCAGCGTTGTCTGGCAGATCGACCATCGACCCGTAGCCGCCGGGAATGAATACTGCATCGTATTCGAGCATCTCCTCGTCGCTCAGATCGCTCAATTTGAGCGGGTCTTGAAACCGTGGAATGGCCGACAAACGTTGGCGCATGCTGTCGGAACATGTCTTCGCGTCGGTCCGGATCGCATCTGCACACTCGCGAAGTTGGACGACACTTAGTTTCTCTGCGATCTCAGGATCGGACGAGAGGAGGATCACAAAGCTGGCAGTCTCCGACCACGCCTTTCGTGCTGTCCGCTCGACCAGGATGCGCGCTTCCTCCGACCTCACATGGGCACTCTTCAGCGCTTCAAAAATCCGCCGCGCCGCGATCAACTCGAGCTCGGTCACGTGCTGAAGGGTAATGCGAATGTCCTCGGCATCCCGCATGAACGCCCGCGTCATTGACGCCAGGAAGTCCACGTCCTCGTCAGGATAGTGGAAGATCGGCTCAAGGCCGTATGGATCAAGCTGCGGCGGCTTCCCGTCCACCGTCGCGACAGCAATTTCAGCCCCTGCGGCCGTAAAGCAATCGTATGGTTTCAAGGCCTCTGCAGCGAAAAAACCCGCCTCCTGGCTGGACCCATGCGTCAGCAAGATGCTGCGCGCGCTTGTTACGAGAAACAGTATCCGCATCATTTGTGATCTCAGCGCGAGCCCTTGTCGGCCATGCGAAAGCGTCGGTAACAAGCAAATACATCCATCTGCTGTTCTCGGCGTCCCCAGTTACATTACTCAGGTGGCCGGCCGTGGAGGATTGACATCCACGCCATTCCGCCATGCGCGCCCGTCGGCGTGCAACGGCCGCTCCGGTTGCATCGACGGCTGATTGACGTTGGCACGCCAGCGCGCAATCCACGCGCCAATTCAGGGATTTGCAACCCGCGTTTGCCGCGTGGCTCGCATTTACTTCTCTTAACCACCGTTCCAAACAACAACGGATATCATCCGCTCGCTGGATGTCGCTATTGTGCTCGAGCCCGAGCGTCCAAGCCGTAAGCTCGGCTGGACGCGCGGCGCCGAAACCGAGTGCCAGTCCGGGTCGGGAATCCTGGGCCGACAAGCGCCGAGATTTGCCGTGCCCAATATCGAGCAAAGCAGCCTGCCATGGAAGTCCTGATGGGTCTGACCTCCCACGACAAGCTCGGCGATGCCGGCCGCAAGACCGGGTTCTGGCTGGAAGAATTCGCCGCGCCTTACTATGTATTTAAGGATGTCGGGGCGCAGATCACCTTAGCATCGCCCAAAGGCGGTCGTGCGCCACTCGATCCCAAGAGCCAGGATCCCAGCTTCCAGACCGATATCACCCGGCGCTTCGAGAAGGACACGGACGCGGAGGGCCAACTCGACAAGACGGTGCGCCTTGAAAGCGTGAAACAGAAGGATACCGTCTTCTATCCGGGCGGCCACGGCCCGCTCGATGCTCGAGCTGCACGCAACACTTCGCTTCCTTAACCGCTCTTAACCACCCTTAACCTCCCTGATCATTGTGCGCGTGATAACGCTACATCGCACCATCAACGGATATTGGGAGCAATGCTATGGGCAACATCGGTTCGAAGCTTGCTTTCTCGTGTGCGGGCTTTGTGTTGGCGATCGCAACGATGGCGGTGGCCCAGTCCTACGATCCTGATGTCGGCTCAGGCAACATCGCCTACATGGTGCAGCCCGACGGCAGCACGAGCCGACTCGGCGGCAAGGCCGGAAAGGTCAATGACGTCGGCCATAGGATGATCATGAGCCAGGCGCAAGAGCTGCCGCACGGATCGATCCTCTATCGAACCGGCAACAAGCTCCACGCGCTCAAGAACCAGATGGTCGAAGGAAAGATGGCGCATGAGTGGGAGCAAACCTGGACGCAGTAGCTGCGGTTCGCGCCCTCCGTGCGACAAAGTAACGACTGCACACCGATCGCGCTCGAGGCAGGAAGACTTGGAACGAAGCGCGCAATAGGTGCTGCAAATTCCTGGACGTTGAATTCCCATGCGATCGATTAGCTGAATTTTTTACCTATTTTAACCCCTCCGCATCGACGTGCGCGCTTATGCTCAGTGAATCGAACGGAAGAGATCGTATCATGTGGCCGCTCCGTGACCTCGATCTTACGTCGCCAAAGTCGAGCTTGGGAAATGCGCAGAGGCCGACGCCGATGCGTGGGATCTTTTGGCTCACGGTTACGGTGGCCTGTTGCGCTTCGCTTCTCACGGCCGTAGTCACCAACGCGGCTTCGAGACACGAGGCTTTGAAGAATCCCGAGGACTTCGCGAATATAAAAGACGAGAAAGCGCGATCCGTTGCGCTCTTCGAAGAGGCCGGAAAGGTCATTCTGGATCCGCGCTGCGCCAATTGCCATCCAGCTGGTGACCGCCCTCATCAAGGGGACGATAGTCGTTTGCACCAGCCTCCGATTACGCGGGGGGCCGATAATCATGGCGCCGTCGGTATGCGTTGCGCCACGTGTCATGGACCCTCCAATTTTGAGCGCGCGCCCGGAAATCCCAGATGGCAGATGGCGCCTATCGAGATGGCCTGGTTCGGAAAATCTCTCGCCTACATCTGCGCGCAGATAAAGGACCCCAAACGGAACGGCGGGATGACGCTCGATCAACTCGTGGTGCACGTGTCCACTGATCATCTCGTCGGCTGGGCTTGGAACCCTGGAACCGGCCGCACACCGGCACCGGGCACGCAGGCTGAATTCGGAAAACTCATAAAATATTGGATCGAAACAGGAGCGCATTGTCCTGCGTCCTAAGCGAAAGAGGCAGGCATGATTGAGTTCAAGTTGAATGAAAAATCGGTCTCAGCCGACGTGCCAGAAGACATGCCCCTTCTTTGGGTTGTCCGCGATGTCCTTGGAATGACCGGCACGAAATTCGGCTGTGGTATCGGTCAGTGCGGCGCATGCACCGTCCACGTCGACGGACAACCCCGCCGGTCCTGTTTGACAAGAACTGCAGATATTGCAGGGCGCCGCATCACCACCATCGAGGGGATTGGCGCGATGCCAGCCGGCAAGGCGGTGCAAGACGCATGGCTTGATTTGGAGGTCGTGCAATGCGGCTTCTGCCAGTCTGGCCAGATAATGACCGCCGTCGCCCTTATCGACGTGCTGCCAAATCCTACGGACAGTGAAATCGACGCGGGGATGACCGGCAACATCTGCCGCTGCGGAACCTATTTGCGCATCCGCGAAGCCATCAAAGCGGCGGCCAGGTCCCTGGCGAAGAAGTGAGGCGCCCATGCAAGACCATTTGGAATTGGGCCTATCACGCAGGCACTTCCTTTTTGTCGGAGCTGCCGCAGGCGGCGGGATGATGATCGGCTGGACGCCGAAAGCGAAAGCCCAGACAAATATCTCTGCGCTTACGCCCAGCGCGTTCATTCGGATCAATCCGCAAAACAAAGTGACAATCGTCTCGCCGATGATCGAAATGGGCCAGGGCACCTTCACGGCGTTGCCGATGTTGGTAGCTGAAGAGCTCGACATCGATGTGGAAAGCGTCGCGGTAGATCATGCCCCCGCAAACGATAAGCTCTACGGGAATCCGAATATAGGCCACGAACAGATAACGGGCGGTTCCACATCCATTCGCGCATTCTACCTGCCATTGCGGAAGGTAGGCGCCGCGGCGAGAACCATGCTGATCGCGGCTGCCGCTGAAAAATGGGACACCCGCGCGTCGACGTTGCGTACAGATACCGGCTACGTCGTTGATCCCTCCAGAAATCGTCGGCTCTCGTACGGCGAGCTGGCCGATCGAGCCTCCAGGCTTCCAATTCCGGACAACGTTACGCTCAAAGATCCGAAATCTTTCAAGATCATCGGCACCCCGAAAAAGCGGCTCGATGTGTCCGGCAAGGTAGACGGTTCGTCTATCTACGGCATGGATGTCAAATTGCCGGGAATGAAGACGGCGACGGTCGCGGCCTCTCCAGTTTTCGGTGGCACTCTCGCGAGCTTTGACGAGGCGGCGGCGAAGAGAGTTCCAGGGGTCAGTCAGGTCGCAAAGCTTGATAACGCCTTGGCGGTGGTCGGAGAGCATTACTGGGCCGCGAAACAAGGTCTAGCGGCCGCCGCGCCGACTTTTCACGACGGACCGCACGCCGCACTCACGACAAAAAATGTTGTCGATGCTTTGGCCAAAGCGACGCAAGCGCCAGGCGCGGTCGCCAAAGATAAGGGGAATGCGGTGGCCGCGCTTGCGGCGAGCGCCCGGAAGGTCGAAGCCGAATATGAAGCGCCATTTCTAGCGCACGCTACGATGGAGCCAATGAATTGTGCGGTATCCGTGACGGCGGGCGGCTGCGACATTTGGGTCGGCACGCAGATTCCGACGAGAGCGCAGAAAGCCGTAGCGAGCGCACTCGGGCTCAACGTCGATCAGGTGCGTGTCCACAACCATCTGCTCGGCGGCGGCTTCGGCAGAAGGCTTGAGTTCGACTTCATCGTACAGGCAGCGCTCATTGGCAAGCAACTGAGCCATCCGGTCAAGGTTATCTGGAGCCGCGAGGAAGATATCCAGCAAGACATGTACCGACCCTATTACTACGATCGTATCGCCGCCGGCCTCGACGATAAAGGGATGCCCGTAGCATGGACTCACCGAATCGCCGGTTCGGCAATAGTGGCTCGCTTCTTTCCGTCGCTATTCAAAGACGGCGTCGATATTGACGGTGTAGATGGCGCTGTCGATCTGCCCTACGCAATTGCCAATCAGAGGGTAGAGTTTGCACGCGTGGAACCCGCGGCGATTCCGACATCGTGGTGGAGAGGGGTAGGCCCGACGCACAACATCTATGTCGTCGAAAGCTTTATTGATGAGCTCGCCGCGGCCGCAAACAAAGATCCGGTCGAATATCGTCGTGCGCTTTTGCAAAATAATCCGCGAGCTTTGCACGTGCTTAACCGGGCAGCTGAATTGTCAGGGTGGGGAAAACCTCTCGGTGAAAGACGCGGGCGCGGCATCTCACTTCAGCAAACTTTCGGCACGTTCATGTCGCAAGTGGCGGAAGTTACTGTGGCAAAGTCAGGAGAAATCCGCGTTGATCGCGTCGTGGTCGTCGTCGATACAGGCGTCGTCGTCAATCCAGACATTGTGACAGCGCAGATGCAGAGTGGCATCATCTTCGGTATTTCGGCTGTGCTCTGGGGCGAAATCACTTTTGAAAATGGCCGCGTTCAACAGTCCAACTTTGACAATTATCGTGTCCTTAGGATGGAGGAAGCGCCAGTCATCGAGGTTGAGATCGTCAAAAGTCATGAAAATCCGGGTGGCATTGGCGAGCCGGGAACTTCAGCGCTTGCTCCTGCCGTCCTAAACGCCGTTTATGCGGCAACGGGAGTGCGATTACGCAAGACGCCCATAGGGTCGCGTCTTCCGGCTCTATGATGGTCAGGCGGTGGTGCGTCCTGCCTTCCTCGACAACGTGAATACTGGTGTTGCTGAGTGTCGCCTGCAAACATTTGTCGATCGAAGGCCGAACTTGTTGAGGCACTGAGGAGCGCGCGATTGGCAGCTTCGGGTTGGCTGAACCACAGGGCCGAACGAGGATGACATGCCCAGGTCCTACACGAGCCTGACACTGGACGATGCGAAGCGCATGTTGTCGGCGGCTGAGGCGAAGGCCGCAAGCCTGCGGATCGCGTACAATATCGCCGTTGTCGACGCCGGCGGCCATCTGTTGGCTTTCGTACGTCAGGACGGTGCACTGATCGGAAGCATCGATCTCGCCATCGGCAAGGCGGTGACGGCGAGAATATTCGACAAGCCTACCTCCGATCTGGCGGCGCTGGCGCAGCCCGGCGCGCCGCTCTTCGGGATCGAGCAAAGCAATGACGGCAAGGTCGTGATCTTCGGTGGCGGCCTGCTGGTCCGGATCGGCGGCAACATCGTGGGCGCGGTCGGAACGAGCGCGGGAACGGTCCAACAGGATATCGCCGTGGCAGAAGCAGCCGCGGCCGCGATCAGCGACGGCTGAACTCCAGAGAAAGGAGAAGCACATGAAAGCGGCACGCATACTCGAATACCAAAAGCCGCTCGTTTTTGAGGACGTCCCGGTTCCTGGCATCCAAGCCGACGAGGTGCTGGTCAAGGTCAAGGCCTGCGGGATGTGCCGATCCGATGTGCTGTTGGTCGATGGATTTTTTCGGAACTACGCCAATATCCCGCCGCCGGTAATCCCGGGCCACGAGATCACCGGGACGATAGAAAAGATTGGCAGCGTTGTTCCAAAAGCCGCGGGCCTGGAGGAAGGTGAGCATGTGGTGGTCTCGCCCGGATGGGGCGACGGAATCTGCCGCCATTGCCAGGTCGGTGACACGCATATTTGCCCCAATGTGCGCTGGCCGGGCTTCGGTACGTATGGCGGGTTCGCAGAATACATTCCGGTTCCGGCACGCTATGTGATCAGGGTGGCGAGGCACCTCAAATTCGAGGAACTCGCGCCGCTCACCGACGCAGGGCTGACGCCTTATCGTGGCCTCAAGAAGATACGCGATGCCGGCGGGCTCGGCCCCGATCGAGTGGTTGGCGTGTTCGGTGTCGGTGGCCTTGGCGCCTATGCGGTCCAATATGCCAAGTTGCTTGGCGCCGGCGCGACCGTCGTCGCGTTCGCCCGCAATCCGGACAAGCTTGCGATCGCAAAGAAATATGGTGCCGACCACATCATCGGCATCAAGGGCAAGTCTGCTGGCGATGTCGGCGGGGAGCTGAAGAAGGCCACGGGGCAGAACAAGCTCGACGCAATCATAGACTGCGCCGGCGCGCCCGAGATGATGCAGCTAGGCTTTGCTCTGCTGGCAATCAGCGGTCACTACGCCGATGTTGGCTTTATCGGCGATCGCATCGACGTCCCGCTGTTCCCGCGCGTGTCGGGTGAGCAGACCTTTCATGGATCCTTCTGGGGCAACAACGCCGACCTCAGCGAGGTCATGGCCCTCGCCGCCGAAGGCAAGATCCAGCACACCATCAAGACCATCGGTTTCGAGCAGATCAACGAATATCTGGATCTCCTGAGGGGCAACAACATCGTCGGCAGAGCGGTGGTGAAATTCTGATCTCTGTGAGGGCGGCCGGTCCATGCCGCGCCTCGGCGATTGCTGCTGCCGGACTGTATCGACCCACGACCCGTCATCGACGGATCAACCGAGGACGTTCTCATGACCAAGGGAAAAGTGCTTGTTGTCGGTTCGAATGCCACGCGAATCGAGATTCAGGGAGGCGGCACGGGACCGACCGGCCAATATCTCAACGAGACCGTGGTGCCAGCCATGGCTCTTGTCGACGCAGGATACGAGATCGTGCTGGCGACACCTGACGGCACCAAGCCGCACATCGATCCCGTGTCGGACGTGGCGCAGCATTTTGGCGGCGACGAAGCCGCCCATAAGCGTGGGCGCGCTTTCTTCGACAATCACCCCGCGATGAAAAACGTCCGGACGTTGAGATCGGTGATCGAAGACGGGCTCGACGGCTATGCCGGTGTTTTCGTGCCCGGCGGTCAGGCGCCTGTCGTCGATCTTATGCAGGACACCGACCTAGGCGAGGTGCTGCACCACTTCCATGCTCGCCAGAAGCCCACCGCGTTCCTGTGCCATGGCCCGATCACCTCGCTCGCCGCGCTGCCGCAGGCGAAGGAATATCGGGCCGCCTTGATTTCCGGCGACCTGGCCAAAGCGTCCGAACTGGCGAAGGGCTGGCAATATGCCGGCTATAAGATGACGGTGTTCTCCGCCAGCGAGGAGAAGCCGATTGAAGAGCAGATCCTCCACGGCAAGCTTTATTTCAACATGCCCGATGCGTTGCGCATAGCCGGCGGTGACGTCACCACGGATCCGGTCGACTTCTCTCCCCATGCCGTCGAGGACCGCGAGCTGATCACTGGCCAGAACCCGCGATCGGATCATTCTCTTGCAGCGAAACTGATCAAGGCCCTCAACCGGGCGACCGTTTCGGCGTGAGCTGACGGGACGTCGCATGGAAAGCGCGGCCTGGGTGCTGGAGGCGGTGGAGTTTCGGTAACCAACCATCGTCACGCTCCCCGGCTCCCGCTTGGGCAAACGCATGCCTCTGTGACCAGCCGGCTGCCGGCCCCGGTCACCTCCTTGGGTAGAATAGGAGGAAGAGAATGATAGAGGTCGTGCAAGCTTACGACCGCGCACGCATCGCGGAGCTTCCGACGGATGATGCGTCAGCGCTTGAAACGAAACTGGGCACGGCGCGCGCCCGGTTCCAGGACCGCGCCGCATGGTTGCAGCCGCACCAGCGGATGGCCGTGCTCCGCAAGCTCGCCGGTCTTGTCGAAAAGCAGCGTGAAGCGTTCGCCACGCTTATCGCGCGCGAGGGCGGGAAGCCCTATTCGGATGCACTGGTCGAAACGGACCGGGCGATCGATGGCATCCGCAATGCAGCTGACCTTCTGCGTATGCGCGGCGGCGTCGAGATTCCCATGGGCCTCACCCCTGCAAGTGAGAAACGCCGCGCCTGGACGGTCAAAGAGCCGATCGGCGTGGTGGCGGCGATCTCGGCCTTCAACCATCCGCTCAACCTCATCGTGCATCAAGTCGCGCCCGCCATTGCCACCGGCTGCCCGGTCGTCGTCAAGCCGGCCATGGCGACGCCGCTGTGCTGTGTCGAACTCGTGAAGCTCGTCCGCGAGGCCGGGATGCCCGATGGCTGGGTGCAGACGCTGCTGCCGGAAAGTCGCGATCTTTCCGAAGCCCTCGCGACCGACGCTCGCGTCGCTTTCCTGAGCTTCATCGGATCGGCGCAGGTCGGCTGGCGGCTGCGCTCTATCCTGGCGCCCGGAACTCGTTGCGCGCTCGAACATGGCGGCGCTGCACCCGTCATCGTCGACCGCAGCGCCGATCTCGACTCGATCGTCGAGCCAATCACCAAGGGCGGCTACTATCATGCCGGCCAGGTGTGCGTCTCCGTCCAGCGCATCTATGTACATGCGCAGCTCAAGGAGGCCTTCGTCGACCGGCTCGCCGCGCGGGTCGAGCAGTTGCGTGTCGGCGATCCGACCCGTGCCGACACCGAGGTCGGCCCTCTGATCACACCCGCCGAAGCCGAGCGGGTTGAGACCTGGATCGATGAAGCCGTAACGGCGGGGGCGCGCCGATTCGGCGGCGAACGTCTCAGCGAGACCACGCTCAAGCCAGCGATCCTGGTTGACCCACCACGCGGGGGCAAGGTCTCGACGCGTGAGATTTTCGGTCCGGTCACGTGCGTTTACGGATATGACAAAATCGACGAGGCGATCGCCGCAGCGAATTCGCTGCCGGTCGCCTTCCAGGCGAGCATCTTCACATGCGACCTCGACGTCGCTCTCGATACGGCAGAGCGGCTCGACGCTTCAGCGGTGATGGTGAACGATCATAGTGCGTTCCGCACTGACTGGATGCCGTTTGCCGGGCGGCGCGAGTCCGGCTACGGCATTGGCGGGATTCCCTACACGGCGGCGGAGATGACGGCCGAGAAGATGATCGTCTTCAAACGGTGACGACCGTCATCCGCTAAGTGGCAGACCGAACGCATGGCTAGGCACGACCCACACCATATTTTTCACTGAGAAGCGTTTGGCGTGTCCCCGTCGGACGGTGCAATCGGGCGCAGAAACATCAACTGCGTGTCGTCGTAATCGCGCCGCTCGATCTCCTCGAATCCGTCCGGCGGCGTGAACCCCGCGTCCGCGGCCTCCTCGACGATAGCCAGCGCATCGGGGACGAGCCAGCCGCCGGCGCGTGCGGAGGCGAGCGCTTTTTCGGCGAGGCCCTTGCCATAGGGCGGATCGAGAAAGGCGAGCGAGAACGGCTCGAGCGGATGCGCGTCGCCGAGCCTGGTCGCGTCGCGCCGGAAGATGCGCGTCGTCGCGGCGAGGCCGAGCGTCGCGATGTTCTCGCGGATGAGCGCGCGCGCCTCGGCGCCATCGTCGACGAACAGCGCGAACGCAGCGCCGCGCGACACCGCCTCGAGCCCGAGCGCCCCGGTACCGGCGAACAGGTCGAGGACGCGTGCGCCGCTGATCGGATCGCCGTAGGCGTGGGCAAGGATGTTGAACAGTGACTCGCGCAGCCGGTCGGCGGTCGGCCGGATCGCGCTTGATTTGGGCGCGGCGAGATTGCGCCCGCGCAGGCGACCGCCGACGATACGCATCAGAGCATGATCCCGAAAAGTGGAAACCGGTTTCCTGCTTGCGCGAAGCCCTGGCAAACGCCTTGCGTCCGGTTTGATGCTTCGGCGGGCGAAGGCAGGTCGGAGAAGATCATGGGCACCTCTAGCGGCTCCGCGGCCGCGCCGGACGCGGCCCGCCATGGCGGCCGCGGTGCGCCTGCTTCGGCCGGCGAGGCTTGCCCTGAGGAGGCTTCGCGCGTTCGGGCTTGGCGTCGCGCTCGCGCGGGTGTTTGTGGCTGCGCTCGCGAGGCTCGGATGCGGGACGCGGCGGCTTCGGCGGCGGTTCCTCCTCGCGCTCGATCAGCGGCGCCGAGAAATCGGCGCCGGCGCGCGCGATCAGCCGCTCGCCGAGCTGCTCGCGCAGCGTGCGCGTCTTGACCTCGTCGATCGCCCCGGTGTCGAGCTCGCCCAATTGAAACGGTCCGAACGAGACGCGGATCAGCCGGTTGACCTTGAGGCCGAGATGGCCGAGCACGTTGCGCACCTCGCGGTTCTTGCCTTCACGAATGGCAAAGGTGAGCCACACGTTCGAACCTTGGGCGCGATCGAGCGTCGCGTCGACCGCTCCGTAATTGATGCCGTCGACGGTCACGCCGCGCCGCAAGCCGTCGAGCTGATCCTGCGTGACGCGGCCGAGCGCGCGCACGCGGTAGCGGCGCAGCCAGCCGGTTTCCGGCAGCTCGAGCATGCGCGCGAGCCCGCCGTCATTGGTGAGGAGGAGGAGGCCCTCGGTGTTGATGTCGAGCCGCCCGACGCTGATCAGCCGCGGCAGGTTTTTGGGCAGCGCGCCAAAGATGGTGGGGCGGCCCTGCGGATCGGCATGGCTGGTCACCAGGCCGCGCGGCTTGTTGTAGAGGTAGAGCCGTGTGCGCTCGCGCTGCGGCAACGGCTCGCCGTCGACGACGATCCGGTCGCGCGTCCCGACGTTGAGCGCCGGCGAGGTGATGACCGCGCCGTTGACGGCGACACGGCCGGCGGCGATCCAGGCCTCCGCCTCGCGGCGCGAGGCGAGGCCGGCGCGCGCGATCACCTTGGCGATGCGCTCGCCCTCCGGGACCGTGTTTTCGCTCTTGCGGGCCATGGCGGGTTCACGAATAAGGGTAAGCGTTGTCGGGAGCAACCGCGTGGCAAGGCCGTCGTTCATGGATGCCGCAATGGAGGAGGCCCGCGCCGCGGACGCTGCCGGCGAGGTGCCGGTCGGCTGCGTGATCGTCCGCGACGGCGCTGTGGTGGCCCGCGCCGGCAATCGCACCCTGCGCGACAGGGATCCGACCGCGCATGCGGAGATGCTGGCGCTGCGGGCGGCCGCGGCGGCACTCGGATCGGAACGGCTCACCGAGTGCGACCTCTACGTGACGCTCGAGCCCTGCGCGATGTGCGCTGGCGCGATCTCGTTCGCGCGGATCCGAAGGCTCTACTACGGCGCGGCCGATCCGAAGGGCGGCGCGGTGGACAATGGCGTGCGGTTCTTCGCGGCGCCGACCTGCCACCATCGCCCGGAGGTTTTTGGCGGGATCGGCGAGGCCGAGGCGGCGTCGCTGCTGCGCGGGTTTTTCGCCGCGCGAAGATAGGAAGCGCAGTTTGTTACGTCGAACCGTGCCACATGCACTGCGTGCTCCCTCCCCCCTTGTGGGGGAGGGCTGGGGAGGGGGGTGGCCACAACCTCATGCGTGCATGCGTGGCGACTCATGCGCGTGCCAACACCCCATCCCTAACCCCTCCCCACACCCGAAGTCGGATGTTTCCGACTTCGGCAACTGCAATATGCCGAACTCGGGTAAACCCGAGTTCGGTTGGGGAGGGGAACCCGCAGTCCATGTGGAGCATCCGGTGCTCTACCTCGCCGCCGGCGCGTCGAGGCGTCCCGTGATCTCCGCGATGATCGCCGCCGGCAGGTAGGGCTTGCGCACATAAAGGCTGTTCGGCACCTGCGCCGAGAGGTCGCCGGAATAGCCGCTCGCGTAGATCACGTGGATCTCGGGATGGACCTCGCGCGCGTGCTGGGCGATCTGCCATCCGTCGTGCACACCGGGCAGCCGGATGTCGGTGAACAGCACGTCGATCGGCCGGCCGCTGTCGATGATCGCAATGGCCGCGTGGCCGATCTCCGCATCGACCACCTCGAAGCCGGCGTCCACCAATTCCTCGACCATCAGCTCGCGCAGGCCGGGCTCGTCCTCGACGACGAGCACAGTGGCTCTGCGCGGGACGCTGTCGCTCATTCGGCCGGCACCGCCGCGGTCGCCGCCAGCGGTCCGATCGCGCTCGGCGCGGGCTCGGCCGCATCCTGCGCGCGCCACTTGGGCAGATAGAGCCGGATCACCGTGCCTTTACCGGGCGCGCTGTCGATGGTGACGGCGCCGTAGGACTGCTGGGCGAATCCGTAGACCTGGCTCAGCCCGAGGCCGGAGCTCTCGCCGATCGGCTTGGTCGTGAAGAACGGCTCGAAGGCGCGGCTGACCACTTCGGGCGACATGCCGGTGCCGCTGTCGGCGACGCTGATCTCGACAAAACCGTCGGAGCCCGACGGCGCTTCCGGCGGCGCCGCGTCCGCGCCGACGTTGCGGGTCGAGAGCACGAGGTCGCCGCCCTTCGGCATGGCGTCGCGCGCATTGATGGCGAGGTTGAGGAGCGCGTTCTCGAGCTCGTGCGGGTCGACATAGGTCGCCCACAGGTCGCGCGCGAGGCGCGTGTCGACGTTCACCTTCTCGCCGAGCGTGCGCTGGAACGTGTCGGCGCTGTGGCGGAGGAGCTCGTTGACGTCGGTCTTCTTCGGATCGAGCGATTGCCGGCGCCCGAAGGCGAGCAGGCGCTGGGTGAGGATCGCCGCGCGCTGAGCGCCGAGATTGGCCGCGGTCAGGGCGCGGGTGACCTCTGCGGGGTCTTCCGCGCGGCGCTTGGCGCGGTCGAGATTGCCCAGGATGACGGTGAGCAGATTGTTGAAGTCGTGGGCGATGCCGGCGGTGAGCTGGCCGACCGCCTCGAGCTTCTGCGACTGGCGGAACATCTCCTCGGTGCGCTGGCGCTCCTCCTTCTCGCGCTCGAGCGCCGCGAGCGCGCGGTCGCGCTCGTCGATGCGCGCGGTGAGCTCGTCGTTGGCGCTGCGCAGCTGCTCCGGCGACGGCACCGCCAGAAGTTTTGGCAGCAGCGGCCACAACCCGATGGCAGTGAGCACCGAGGCGAACGCGGTCGCCGCCTTGACCAGGCCTTCGACGCCATAGTCGGGCACGAACAGCGTCCAGATCGAGAAGAAGTGCGTGGTGCCGCAGGCCAGGATGAAGATGGCGAAGGCCCAGAACACCCAGGAATGCTCGATGTCGGGCCGTTTCGACACGATCACCGACAGCACCACGGGAATCGAGAAATAGGCGAGGCCGATCAGGGTGTCGGAGACGATGTGCAGGGAGATCAGCTCGGGGCGCCACAGTAGGCAGATACCGTGCGGCGACAACGTGTCTGAGTTCAGCAGACTCGTCAGGTAGTCCCACATCGACTCGTCTCCCAAGCCCGGGGTTCAGCAACCGTCGGATCAGTGAAGCACGCGAACTGGAAATGGGATCGCCGGCACCCCGGCGCGGGTCGGAAAGTCATGATTTATCAGAGTCGGTGTCGGCACAAGAGGTTTGGCCATACCGCATGGCTCTCATCCCGCAATGAGCGGGCCGAGCCGTTCCTTCACCTCAGCCTTGACCGGGTCCGACACGCGCAGGATCGCGCTCGCCTGGAAGAAATCGAGCGCGCGGAACAGCCCCACGTTGGGCTGGATCAGCAGGTCGGGCGCGCCATGCTTGAGCTTCTCGCCGATGATGGAATTCGCCATCACCAGCACCGTCGCGTAGAGGCATTCGAGCGCGTTCGGCACGTCGCGGCGGTCGTCGCTCGGCGGCCCGGAAATATCGACGGCGACGATCACGTCGGCGCGCCCGCGCAGGAGATCGAACGGCAGCGGATTGGTGGCGCCGCCGTCGACCAGGATCTGATCGTCGACCGTGATCGGCCGGATGATGCTGGGGAGAGCAATCGACGCGGCGAGCGCGCGCTTGAGCGGGCCGTGCGACAGCACCACCTCGCGGCGCCGGTAGAGGTCGGATGCGACCACGAGCAGCGGCGTCGTGAGGCTGGAGAAATCGTGTGGAAAATTCTCCGGCAGGAACTGCTCGCAGAGTTTCTCGGCGTCGAGCCGGGTGGCGTCGCCGAAGCCGCCGCCGAACAGGTCGCGCAGCTTGCCGGCGCGCGATCGCATCATGCGGCGCATCACGTCGGCGCGGTCATGGGCGAGCGTCACGGCGTGGCGCCGGATCTGCTTGCCGGTCAGGCCGGCCGCGTAGGCCGCGCCGACCACCGCGCCGATCGAGGCGCCGGCGATCACGGTCGGACGCACGCCCATCTCGTCGAGCGCCTCCAGCACCGCGATATGCGCGAGCCCACGCGCGCCGCCGCCGCCGAGCGCCAGCGCGAAACTTTTCATCGCGTGGGCGCCTCGCGCGCGAAGGCGAGGCCCTGCGCCGCGAGCGGGCCGACCAGCTGCGCCTTGGCCGGCGCGTATTCGCTGGTCGCGGTGCCGTCGCGCACGCGGCCGACGATGCCCTGGAAGATCGCAGCGAGGCGGAAGAAGTTGTAGGCGAGATAGAACGGCTGATGCGGCCGCGGATCGAGGCCGGTGCGCGCCACGTAGTCATCCACGTACGCCGCCATGGTCGGAATGCCGAGCGCGGCGATATCGCGCCCAAGCAGCGAGCCGGTGCCGGAATCGGACGCTGGCATGTGCCACTTCATCAAGTGGTAGGTGAAATCGGCGAGCGGGTCGCCCAAGGTGGACAGCTCCCAGTCGAGCACGGCCAGCACCTTCGGCTCATTGGCGGCGAGGATCATGTTGTCGAGCCGGTAGTCGCCGTGCACCAGCCGCACCGGCCCGGACGGCGGCAGGTTGGCCGGCAGCCAGGCGATCAGCCGCTCCATCTCCTCGACGTGCTCGGTCTCCGACGCGCGGTATTGCTTCGACCAGCGGTCGACCTGGCGCGCCACGTAGTTCTCGCCGCGGCCGAAATCAGCAAGGCCGATCGCCGCCGGATCGAACGAATGCAGGCGTGCGAGCGTGGCGTTCATCGCGTCGTAGACGGCGGTGCGCTCGGCCGGATGCGAGCCCGGCATCTGCGGCTCCCAGAACACGCGGCCGTCGACGAAGCCCATGACGTAGAACGCCGTGCCGACCACGCTTTCGTCGGCGCAGTAGAGCGCCGGCTCGGCGACCGGGAAGCCCTGTGCGTGCAGCGCGCTGACGACGCGGAACTCGCGGTCGACCGCATGGGCGGAGGGCAGGAGCTTTCCGGGTGGTTTTCGTCGCAACACGTACCGGCGCTGCGGGGTCTCGAGCAGGTAGGTCGGGTTCGACTGGCCGCCCTTGAACTGCTTGACGTCGAGCGGACCCGCGAAGCCTTCCACCTGCCCGGCGAGGTAGGCGGCGAGCCGCGCCGCGTCGAAGCGCAGCGGCGCGGCGACGTCCTTGGTTCCGGAAAACGCCTGCTGGCGATCGAAGCCGGTCATGGCACGCGGAGGGTGAGGGTCATGCCGGCAGTGTAGCCGCCGTTAGGCGGCTGAAAAACCCTTCAGCGCCGCTCCTTGCGCCTGGCTCGCATCGCGACCGATCGACCAGCCTTGTGCGGCGCCGTGCTCAATGCGTCGGACGCCGGCGATAGACCGGAAATGACCAGCCGCAGCGCGCGCTCGAGCGACGTCATGCCGGCCCTCACCGTCAGCTGTCCGTCGGACAACCACCGCCGGATCTCGACCTGATAGATGCAGAACAGCACCCAACCGACCGTGCGGTCGTCCTCCGACGGCGCGATCGTCCGTTGCTCCTTGGCGAGCCGGACCGTCTCGCAGATCACGGAAATGAACCGTTCGCGAATCGACTTGAACCGGTTGGCCTGCTGGCCCGAGTCGTAGAACAGCATCTCGCGCAACATCAGGCGCGACAAGTCGGGCTGCCGCGCGAAATATTCGTAGTGGTCGCGGAAGATCCTGAGCAGGTTTGAGATCAGCGAGGCGTCGGGGGAAATGTCGGCTTCCGCCCGCTGCGTGGTCGCCTCGAGGTCCTCGTTGGCGATCAGAAACAGCAAGTCGCGTTTATTGTCGGCGTAAGTGAAGACGGTGCCCATGCCGACGCCGGCGCGGATGGCGATCTCGCGCGTGGTGGTGTCGTCATAACCCTTGGAGACGAACAGCTCCTGCGCTGCCGTCTTGATGCGACGCAGCTTGTCGAGCTTGTTGCGCTCGCGTTGGCCGAGCGATGCGATCGAGGGCTCGTGCACGCCGATTCCTTTCGACACGCCAATTCTACTACGTGACGGAGCGCTTGGCTTTCAACCCGGTGCCTCGCGATCCGCAGGCGACGCATCAAGCGAGGTCAAGTCCTTCCGTTTGAGCCCTGGCCGGCTCGCGCCGCCAATGCGGCGAGCTTGACATATTTCTGAGCGTACTCAAAAATGATCATACTCAAAAATTACCAAAACCGGCCACTGCCGTGCAGCAGAGAAGGCCGGACGCCAGGACAGACGGGTCCGGGAGGAGCGCCGCGATGGCCAAATTCGGAATCGGGCAGCCGGTCCGGCGCGTGGAGGACCAGCGGTTCCTGACCGGCACCGGCTCGTTCGTCAGCGACATGAACCTGCCGCGCCAGTGCCACGGCGTCGTGGTCCTGTCGCCGCATGCCCATGCCGTCGTCACGCGCATCGACGTCGCTGCGGCCAAAGCCGCCCCGGGCGTCGTGTGCGTGCTGACCGGAGCGGACGCCGCGGCGGACCAGGTCGGGGGAATTCCGCCGCATTTCATGCCGGAAGCCTGGGGCGGCCCGAAGGGGTTCGCCACCCTCCGTCCAGTGCTGCTCGCCGATCGCGTCCGCTGCGTCGGCGATCGCATCGCGTTCGTGGTCGCGGAGACGGAGGCGCAGGCGCGGGACGCGGCCGAACTGGTGCGCGTGGACTACGACGTCTTGCCGGCGGTGGTGGACCTCGAAGAGGCGATCAAGCCCGAGGCGCCGAAAATCTGGGAGCCGTGCACGACCGGCAATGTCGGCGTCACCATCATGCTCGGCGACAAGGCTACGACGGATGCCGCGTTCGATAAGGCCACCCATGTCGTGAAGGTCCGCATCCGCAACAATCGGATCACGGCCAACGCCATCGAGCCGCGGGCGGCGCTCGGCAGCTACGAGGCGGCGAGCGGCAGCTATGTCCTCTACACGACCTCCCAGGACCCGCACGGCGTGCGCAGCAAGCTCGCCTCCGCCGTATTCGGCGTCCCGGAGACGAAGATCCGCGTCGTCTCTCCCGACGTCGGCGGCGGCTTCGGCATGAAGGCCAATCTCTATCCCGACGACGTACTGGTGTTGTGGGCGTCGCGCCGCTGCAGCCGCCCGGTGAAGTGGACGGCGACTCGCGCGGAAAGCCTGCTGCTCGACACGCACGCGCGCGACCAGGTGGTGTACGGCGAGCTCGCGCTCGACCCGGACGGGAAATTCCTCGGCATCAGGGCCAGGGCCTACCAGGCGCTCGGCGCCTATTGGTGGGCGGCGATCACGGCGCCGTTGTTCTTCTCGATGATGATGGTGCCGAGCCTCTACGACGTGCAGGCGGTCGATCTCGCCACCAGCGCGGGGTTCACCAACACGGCGGCGACCTCGGTCTATCGCGGCGCAGGGCGGCCGGAAG
>Ga0081540_1000095_pt1 | contig 92795 bp, 81 predicted proteins | sample TabmetS2T1R1_FD_71024 | JGI IMG/M metagenome (GOLD analysis project Ga0081540, IMG submission 71024) | Tabebuia heterophylla rhizosphere microbial communities from the University of Puerto Rico - S2T1R1 | ecosystem: Host-associated > Plants > Roots > Rhizosphere ...
GTAAAGCGCAGGCGTACGCGCTTGCGCCACCGTCCGGGCATAGAGCGCGCGCCCCGCGAGTTGGGCGGGCCTCGGCTTGAACAGGCGCTTGAGCATTGTCGGGCCTCGATTTCGCCCCGGCCTGGGGCTAAAGGCGGCATTGAACTAAGGGGCGGCCGGCGATAGGTCAAAGCCTCTTCCGATCTGCGGGCCGAAACGTGTCCGCGAGAAAACGAGTGACGATGTTCCGACGCGCCGCCTCCGCTGCACTCGCCGCCACGGTCCTGGCCGCGGCCGGCCTCTCCGCCTGCTCGCCGATCACCAGCTATTCCGGCTTCCAGGCGATCGACAGCGACCCCAAGGATGTGAAGATCGGCACGGACACCAAGTCCACCGTCCGCGCCAAGCTGGGCTCGCCCTCGGTGCAGTCCACCTTCGATCCGAACGTCTGGTTCTATGTGAACCAGGTGAAGGAGCGGGTGGCGTTCCAGAAGCCGCACGTCACGGCGCGCAACGTCACCGCCATCACCTTCAGCAAGGAGTCCGAGCTCGTGGAGACGGTCAACGTCTACACGCTGAAGGACGGCAAGGTGATCGCCTACAACAACCGCGAGACGCCCACGCGTGGCCGCGAGATGACCGTCCTCGAGCAGCTGCTCGGCAGCGTCGGCCGCGCGATGCTCAGGCGGAGCCCCCTGCCGGTGCTGATCGTGCCGCCGACGCCCGAGGCGGTCGCGGGCCTGTTGGCGGCGGGCGCCGGCACGTTGCGGATCGTGACGCTGGCCCCGGAGGTGGAGGGAGGCCTGGCGGCGGTCGCGACGCTGGTGTCGGCCGGGGTGGTGGCCAGCGTCGGCCACAGCGACGCGACGGCACGGCAGGTTGCGGCGGCGGCGGACGCGGGCGCGCGGATGGTCACCCACCTGTTCAACGCGCAGCGCCCACTGCATCACCGCGAGCCTGGCGTGGTCGGGCAGGCGCTGACCGATCCCCGGCTGACCTGCGGCCTGATCGCCGACCTGAGCCACGTCGCGGCGCCCGCGTGCGCGATCGCGTTCGCCGCCGCACCCGGCCGGATCTGCCTGGTCACCGACGCGTCCGCGGCCACTGGCATGCCGCCGGGGCGGTACCGGCTCGGCGGGAAGACGGTCGAGGTAGGGGAGGGTGACGACCGGGCTCCCCGGCTGGCCGACGGGACGCTGGCCGGTTCGTCGCTGCGGTTGGACCGGGCCGTGGCGAACGCGGTGGCGGTCGGCGTGGGCCTGGCGGAGGCGGTCGCCGCGGCCACCCGGATCCCGGCGGACGTGCTCGGCCGCCCCGACCTTGGGCGGCTCGAGCCCGGGGCGGCGGCCGACCTGGTCTGGCTCGGCGACGACCTGCGCACAAAGGCCACCTGGGTGGCCGGTCAGCGGGTCTACCCCCTGGGTACCGTGTGACGGCCCCGAAGCGGGTTACCGCTCGCGGTACACCTTGTGCTGCGCCGCCTGGGCCCGCGGGCGGATCACCAGCAGATCCACGTTGACGTGGGAGGGCCGGGTGACCGTCCAGGCGACGGTGTCCGCGATGTCGTCCGCGGTGAGGGGTTCGCGCACCCCGGCGTAGACGGCGGCGGCCCGGTCGCTGTCACCGCGGTACCGGTTGAGCGCGAACTCGTCGGTGCGGACCATGCCCGGCGCGATCTCGATCACCCGCACCGGCTGGTCGAAAAGTTCGAGCCGGAGCGTCGCGGCGATGGCGTGCTCCCCGTGCTTGGCGGCGACGTACCCGCCGCCGCCCTCATACGCGACAAAGCCCGCCGTGGATCCCATCAGGACGACGGTGCCGGCGCCGGTGGCGATCAGCCGGGGGAGCAGCGCCTGGGTCACGTTCAGCGTGCCGAGGACGTTGACCTCGTACATGGCGCGCCAGTCCGCGGGGTCGGCCTCTGCGACGGTTTCGACCCCGAAAGCGCCGCCGGCGTTGTTGACCAGCACGTCGCACCGGTCGAGCGAGTCGGCGAAGGAGTCGACCGCGGCCCGGTCGGTGACGTCGAGGACGCGCGCCTGTGCCGAGCCGCCCTCCGCGCGAATCCGCTCGGCCACCGCGTCGATCCGGTCGGCCCGCCGGGCGGTCAGGATCACGTGGTACCCGGGCTCCGCCGCGGCGAGCCTGACCGCCGTGGCGGCGCCGATACCGCTGCTGGCTCCGGTGACGACGGCGATTGGCTGCATGTCCGCGTTGTCCGCCTTCCACGGCTTGCCCGCGCTTGCCGCGGGTGGCCCGCGCCTCCTGCGGGCCGCTTGAGGAGATTCTGCCAGTCGCGTTGATGCGCTGTTCGGCGACCGCGATGAGCCGGCGCAGCTGCCGCGGACCGGCGGAGCTGCCATGGGCAGAGGCGGCATGGTCCTAACTATCGGGGACCAGCGCTTCGTCGACCTGACCCTCCGGGATCAGGGCTTCGTCGAGGTTCGCCGCGATCACGTTGACCGCCTGGCCCGCCGTCACGTCCGAGGTATCGATCCACAGGCCCACGCGCGGCATCGACGTTTGGAGTTCCGCGTGCAGGTGCCCCCAGATCGAGAACACACCGGGCCAGAGTGCGGTGGCGCGCAAGGGGGGATTGCTATGGCGTTCGCAGATGGCCGAGCGTGCGGTCGGCGGCTTCTCTCTCGCACCGGCACAAACGGATCGAGCGAGAGGGGCACGTCATGATCCGAACATGTGGTATCCGGGGGCTGGCCGTTGGCCTGTTCGCGGCCTGCGCGGCGCTGGTCGCGGGGCCCGCGGTGCAAGCCGACCCGACGGGGCGCCATGAGCACCCTGACCGCCGTGACGGGGCACGGGACCGGCATGGTCATCGTTTCCCCAACAAGTGCGGGGAAGGGTAGTTTCGTTGCCCAGGTCAAGGTCAACATCCGCGACACCGCCCCGAACACCGCCTTCACCGTTACCCGGGCCATTGACCCGCCCGGTGGCGTCTGCACGAGCACCCAGTTCGATCCGGGCGCGACGCTGACCACGTCGGCTGGCGGCGCGGGCGCGGTGGAGTTCGAGCGCGGCGGCCGCGGTGGGCCGGCTTCCTTTGACCTGCGCCTCCAGGTGATCAGCGCTGACGGAAGAACGGTGATGCAAAGCGATTGCATGACCATCATTGGGAAGGCCCCGCTCCTCACCGCATAAGAGAGCGACACCGTGAGTCGCACGCGTGTTCTAATCATGGCGTGGGAGTGCGGCGTCCCGGCTGGTGGTGCTACCCAACATGCTGCCAGAACGGGCACGAGTGGGGACCGGGCCTGATCACCGTCTCGTGGGTGCTGTGCAAGTGCCCGCCCAGGCGGCGCGGGAGCGGGCGGGCGGTGGCCCGGCGGGGCATGTGGCGGTGTTCTCCAAGGCAGTGCCGGCTGCCGGTCGGTCTGGTACCAGCCGCGCCACGAGCCGACGGTGTTAGGGGTATGCCGGGCGCACTTTGTGTCAAGTTCGCCGCGCACGGGCAAGATCAGCATATGAGTGGGTTTGTAGTCCTCATCCTGGTACTCGGAGCCCTATGGGTGGGGTCGCTGTACCTTCACCCGCTGACAAGGTGCAACCGGTGCAAAGGCCAGGGGCGGCACCGTGGCTCACTCTTCCCTGGCTCGTACCGTGCGTGCCGCACGTGTGGTGGAGCCGGGCGGCGGGAGCGCCTCGGTGTGGGGGGCCTGCGTGCTATGGGCTTCGACATCGGTGCAACGGGAAGGCTGCGGCGCAAATGACCTGGGGACGGCGATAAATCGCCCGGCGGGGGCGCATGAGCGCTTCCAGCGTTGGAGACCGGCAGCAGCAGTGCGCCGGGCTTATCCACAGCCCCACAAGCAGTGCTTTGTGTGTGGTGCTTCCGGGCTGGCCGGAGATCTGGCTTCGGTGGTGATCGCCCGGGGTGTCAGCGTGGCAGACAGCCGCGTGTCAACTATCCTGCTGACGGTGCCATGTGATGTCTCGCGTGTGGCTGATGGGGCCGAAGTGTCGTTATGAGGTAGCTGAGGACTTGTCGACGGCTAGATCACGCAGTTCTAGCGTCCGCAGCGAGGAGGTGGAGTGGACTTTATCAGGGCGCTCTTTAGTAGAAGCGGCGTTATCATCGCGATCTACCTTCTGATCGGTGTCTTCGTCAACACCGCGCCTCCCCATTTGCCGGCGGCGATATTCAGCGTAGCAGCACTTCACAGCTGGGTTCAGTACTTCATTTCGATCTTCTTCTGGCCCCTCAGTCTTTGGAATCCCGACTTCACAGTGGGTCAATGGACGCCCTGAGATCACGAGGAGGCCCGGCTGGGCACATGCCGGTGTTCTGCAACGCGGCGCCTCGCCGCCGGTCGGAATGGCACCGGCCCCGGTGTACCAGCAGCTGACCTGAGGGCTGTAACGGGACGAGTTCTTTCGTCGATGATCGTATAACCGGCCTTTGGGGGATCGTCCGGCCACGCCGCCAGCCCGGCGTTGGCCCATGGAGCCCGGCGGCCCCGTGATCGTCCCGAGTCACGCAATGGCCGCGGGCTCCCCACGACCTGTAGCTGTTACGGGAAGGAGAGAGGAATAGCCATGCATTCAGTACGCAGGCTGGCCGCAGCCCTCGGATCACTGGGGGCGGTCGGCGCAATGGTTCTCACAATGGCCGGGACGGCGGGCGCTGCCACCGGGCCACCGGTCGGCTCAGCCGGCCAGTCGGGCATCCAGATCGACGGCGGCCGGTTCCGGTTCGCGCACGGGGAGCTATTCGCCCGTGACGGCGGGGGCTTCTCGGCCACCCAGGCGGGGATCGGCGGGTCGATCTCGCTGATCGCTAGCAATGGGCTGCGGTTGCTGCTGGGCGCATCGACCGGCACCAGCTCGCACGATCAGCCGTGGTCGCCAGGCGTCGGCGTCTACCAGGGGCGCACGCTGATCGCGCACCAGAACGACGCGGCAGTCCACGACTCCACGACCATCGGCGGCGTCACCACGCCGGGCGATTCACTGAACGCCCCAAACCAGCAGGAGCTTGCGTTCAGCGTGTTCTACGACCGCCTTCACGGCAACGTGAGATTCGAGGTGGTGGCCACCGCCAGTGGCGACAGTTACCAGGGCTTCTACCACGCCGGCACGGGGCTGAGCTTCAACCGGGTGCGGTTCGGAACCGACTTCGGCAACACCCCGTTCGACTCGCTCGGCTACACCGCCGCGCCGGCGGCGCAGAAGAACTACCTCACCTGGCGCAGCGCCGGGCTAACCAGCTACGGCGGCCACCGCGGCGACCTGATCGACTGGTGGACCCGCCACCGCCTGCTCCTGGTGGACGCGGCGGGAGGATCGCACCCGACCAGCCTATTCAACGGTGGGACGGCGTTCCGCACGGTCCTGACCCCATAGGCCCTGACCGCATGGCGCGATCCTGCGCTACGCTCCGGCCTGAGTATTTCCTGGTCAAACGTGAGGCCCCGGGGTTGGCGGGGCCTCAGTCCACTGCGCAACACTCGTGGCTGGACCCGGCTAGGAACGGCAAGGACCCGCGGCCGGGCTCAGGAGGCGATCTACTGGTCCGCCTCTAGAAACGTGCAGTGTTAAGACAATCAAGCAAGGCCGAGATTGCATTTCGCAGGTCCTTCCGCCCTGGTCGTAAGGAACGGTGTGGTCGTGGTCGCAGCGGGTCGCGGGGCGACGGCAGCCGGGGAAGGAACACATTGGTTGCCTGATCGTGATCAGGTGCCGCAGGACAGATGACGGCCAGTAGCCGGGCGACTCCCGCGGATGGCTGCAACCGCCCGTCTCCAGCTTGCTGACGCGATGCCCGCCAGCCAGTCCAGAACACCGGCCGGCGAGTGGAGATCTGTCGGCAAGCCCAGGTCAGAGGCACGCGCAGGCCAGCGGGCCGGCAGCTGAAAGCTACACGAGGCGAGCCCGGGGGATGTTCCTCTGGGAGGTCGTGACACGGTACTAATGGGCACGGGGCGCAGTGACGTTCCGTTGGGCGGTGGCGGGCGGGAGCGACCGGTCGGGCGAGGGCCGGAGCGGGCACAGCCATGGGCCACGGGCCTCCCGTCCTCGCCGGTCACGGTGATACACCAGCGGCTACCGGACTGCCTGGACAGGAGAGCAGCCAGGTCGCGGGAGTCATCCGCGTCCAGCGGCCCGTATCCGGTGGCGTGGCCGGGGTCGTCGGACAGGCCCAGCCAGGCGCGCACCCCGACGGACGAACGGCGGAGTGGTGCACGGCGCTTCGCGGTATGTCGCCTAGGCTCGGTGACGTGGATGACCGTCGCGGCCCGGCCGCCGCAGACCAGCCGCCATCGCCCATCGGCAGTCCCAGGTTCCGGGGCCTGATCACCGATTGGGGCGGCGTGATGACCAGCCCGATCCCGGACACGGTGCGCGCATGGCTGGACCTTGAAGACATCGACCACGACAGGTATGCCGCCGTCATGCGGCCCTGGGTGGTCGCGGCCTACGACCCGGCCAAAGACGGCAACCCGATCCATGCCCTCGAGCGGGGCGAGTCCACGAGCGACGAGTTCGAGCGCCTGCTCGCCTCGATGCTGGTGAGGCGCGACGGAGGGCAGGTCCTCGCCGCAGGGCTGCTCGGCAGGATGTTCGCCGCGTCCCTGCCGTGCGAGCCGATGTATGCGGCGGTGCACGCCGCGCGCGCGGCGGGCCTGCGCACCTGCCTGCTGTCGAACTCGTGGGGGAGCGAGGCGTACCCGCGCGACGTGCTCCCGGACATGTACCACGCCGTCGTCATCTCGGCCGAGGTTGGCATGCGCAAACCGGAGGAACGCATCTTCCAGCACGCGGCGGACCTGCTCGGGCTCGCGCCCAGCGAGTGCGTCTTCATCGACGACATCGAGCCCAATGTGCGCGTGGCCGAGGCCATGGGAATGTGCGGCATCCTGCATGACCGGCCGGAGGAAAGCGTCGCCCGGCTCGCGGAACTGTTCGGCCTGCCGCTCGGCTGAGCGTGCCTGCTGCGCGGGCCACGGGGTGTGCTCTAGCGTTGGGCTCCGTGGGTGATTACCCGGCCCCCGCCAGCCCGGGCCGCGCCGCCAACATGCGCGCGATCCGGCGCACGAACACCAAGCCCGAGATCGCGTTGCGCAGCGCACTGCACCGCCGGGGATACCGATTCCGCAAGGATCTCCGCCTTGATCTTAACGAGGGTGCCAGGGTCCGCCCTGACATCGCCTTTACCGGTCGCCGGGTGGCTGTCTTCGTGGACGGCTGCTTCTGGCACGCCTGCCCGGAGCACGGGCGCGACCCGGCGGTCAACCAGTGGTACTGGGCGCCGAAACTCCGCCGGACGGTGGAGCGCGACCACGCGGCTGACGCGGCGCTGGCCGCGGCCGGGTGGCGGGTGGTCCGGATCTGGGAGCACGTGGCTCTCGCGGACGCGGTGGCGGCCGTCACCGCGGCGCTGGCGCGGAGCCGCGGTGGTCACGATGACGTCCCCGCGGACGCGGGCGGTCCGCCCTGAGATCCGCTGGCGGGCTGGCGCCGACTGCCGGTGCTGGCGGGGTGGCGCCGGCTCCTTGTGCTGGCGGGCGGTGAGGTCCGGCGCCGTTATGCTGCCGGCCGCGGCCATAGGTGGCACACTCTGATCACCGGACGGGCGGCGTTCGCCTTCCGCTGCGTGTCGCGCCTCTGGCCATGTCTGGAGAGCTCATGCGCGTGTACCTGCCGACGACGCTCACGGAGCTGGCCTGCCTGCTGCGCGCCGGGGTGATCGGTTCCGCGCCCGTGCGCGCGTTCGCGGTGACCCCAGCGCTGCGCGAGTGGTACGCCACCGGCGACCTGGAGGAGCTCGAGTACGTCGCGATGGCGCACGCGGCGCGGGAGTCGCTGCGGCTGCTCGCCGACGAGCCGAAGGCGCCCCGGCGCCGGGTCGTCCTGGCCGCGGACGTGCCCGATGAGCTCATCGAGCACGACGGTGGCTTCGACGAGCCAACCCTGGTCGAGGTTCGCGCGCCGGTCGCGATGGACCGGGTGGTGTCCGGCCACGTCGATGACCTGGTCGCCGAGACGGACATCGCCGAGGCGGTGGCCGCGCTCCCGGCAGCGGACACGGGCGACGACGACGCGCGGTTTGCGGTGGATGGCGCGGAGGGGCACGAACTGCTCTGGTACGCGGTGCAGGAGCTGGCCTACCTGGCCGACGAGCCAGGCGCCGGCTAGCGGCCAGCCGGTGAGCCGGCCTCACGATCCAGCCGCCCCTGCCCGCCCGCGGCCGACCGTGCGACGATGGTTTCGGCCGCCAACGATGCCGGGTAGTGCAGGGGAGTCTCGCCATGGATGCCGTAACCAACGTCCCACCTGCGGCGAATGAGCCGGTCCGGCAGTACCCGCCGGGCAGCCACGACCGGGCGGTGCTCGAAAGCAAGATTAAGGAGCTGGCCGGGGAGCGCGCCGAGCTGACGATCACCATCGGTGGGCACCAGCGCCCGGCCGGCGGTGAGCCGGTGGACGTGGTCGCTCCGCACAACCACCGGCACGTGCTCGGCACCATGCGCAACGCGACCCGGGAGGACGTGGCGGCGGCGATCGACGCGGCGGCCGCGGCCGCACCCGCCTGGCGGGCGCTCTCGTTCGACGACCGCGCCGCGATCATGCTGAAGGCTGCCGACCTGCTGAGCGGCCCGTGGCGCGCGACGATCAACGCAGCCACGATCCTTGGCCAGTCCAAGTCGGTGTACCAGGCCGAGATCGACGCGGCCTGCGAGATGATCGACTTCTGGCGCTACAACGTGCACTACGCGCGGCGGCTGCTGGCGGAGCAGCCGGAGTCCGGCCCCGGTACCTGGAACCGCATGGAGTACCGGCCGCTGGAAGGCTTCGTGCTGGCCATCACCCCGTTCAACTTCACCGCGATCGCGGGGAACCTGCCGACGGCGCCGGCCCTGCTCGGCAACGTGGTGGTGTGGAAGCCGTCCCCGACCCAGCAGCTCGCCGCCCACTACACGATGCGGCTGCTGGAAGCGGCCGGGCTGCCGCCCGGTGTGATCAACCTGGTGACCGGGGACGGGCAGGCGGTGTCCGAGGTGGCACTGCCGCACCGGGACCTGGCGGGCATCCACTTCACCGGGTCCACCACGACGTTCCAGCACCTGTGGCGGACGGTGGGGGAGAACATCGCCGGCTACCGCGGCTACCCGCGCCTGGTGGGGGAGACGGGCGGCAAGGACTTCGTCGTCGCGCACCCGTCCGCCGACCCGGCGGTCCTGACCACGGCGCTGATCCGGGGCGCGTACGAGTACCAGGGCCAGAAGTGTTCCGCGGCATCACGCGCGTACGTGCCGAGCTCGCTGTGGCGGGGCATGCGCGACGACCTCCTGGCGCAGGTGGAGTCGCTGACCATGGGCGACGTCGGGGCCGACCTGTCGCTGTTCATGGGGGCCGTCATCGACGCGCGGGCGTTCGCCAAGCACGCCCGGGCCCTGGCGGCCGCCGGGGAGAGGCCGTCGGTGCGCGTGCTCACCGGCGGGCAGGCCGACGACTCCGAGGGCTATTTCGTCCAGCCCACCGTGCTCGAGTCCTCCGACCCGGCCGATGAGGCGTTCACCACCGAGTACTTCGGGCCGATCCTTGGCGTCTACGTCTACGACGATGCCCGTTATGACGAAACGCTCGCCCAGGCGGCGGACGTCGCGCCCTACGCGCTGACCGGCTCGATCATCGCCCAGGACCGGGCGGCGATCGCCGAGGCCACACGCGTGCTGCGCTTCTCGGCGGGCAACTTCTACATCAACGACAAGCCGACCGGGGCGGTCGTGGGGCAGCAGCCGTTCGGCGGGGCGCGGGCCAGCGGCACCAACGACAAGGCCGGGTCGATCTTCAACCTGATCCGGTGGGTGAACGTCCGCACCATCAAGGAGCTGTTCGTCCCGCCGGTGGACTACCGCTACCCCCACATGGGCTGATCCGCCGCCCTGCCCCGGCGGCGCCCCAGGCTGGCGTGCTCGCACGACGGCCAGCGGCGGATCACGCGACGGGCATAGGCTGGGCCCGCCGCCAGATGGGGTGACACCCCGGAGGTCCCCATTCACCGTTTGGTTCTGTGGAACATCGACCTGACCCTGGTTGACGTTGGGCGGGTGACCCGGGCCGCGTACGCGGACGCGTTCCAGAAGGTGACCGGCCGGCCGCTGGTGCGGCTGCCGCAGATGGCCGGGCGAACGGAGTCGGAGATCTTCTTCGAGGCGCTGGCGCTGAACGAGGCCGCCGCGCTGGCCTCTGCTTCCACGGATCAGGAGGTCCTGGGGCGGTTCGCCGCCGAACTCGCCGCGGCGTTCGGTGCCCGGCGGGCGCTGCTCACCGAGCAGGGCCGGCTGCTGCCCGGCGCCTTGGCCGCCGTGACCGAGGTCGGCGGCCTGCCCGGCGTGGTGCAGACCCTCCTCACCGGCGCGATCAAGCCGAACGCGATCGAGAAGCTGCACGCCTTCGCCCTGGAACGGTTCTTCGACACCGAGGTCGGCGGGTACGGCTCCCAGGTCTACCCCAAGGGCGCGCTGCTGCTGAACGCGCGCGGGCGGGCCGCGGAGAAATACGGGGTGCAGTTCACCGAGGAGGCGACGGTGTACATCGCCGACTCCGCCCGCGACGTGGCGGCCTCGCGCACGGGAGGCGCACGCTCGGTGGCGGTGGCCAGCGGGCGGTCGTCGGCCGCGGAACTGCGCGACGCGGGCGCCGACGTGGTCCTGGCCGACCTTGCCGACACCGCGAGCGTCGTGCGCGCGGTCGACCGGCTGACCACGCTGGCGGCCCGCTGACCCGCGGGGTCCGGCGACGTGACGTTGCGGCGGCACGGCGGAGGTTCGATGCTGGGGCGTATGCCAATGCACGAGGAGGCCGGGGCGGCCGCGGGCCTGCCGGGCCGCGGCTACGGGGACGTGCTGTGGGAGCCGTCGCCCCAGGTGGTCAAGCGGGCGCGGGTCACCGACTACCGCCGGTGGCTGGCCGACCGGGGGACGGGCCCTGCCGCGGCGGCGCGCGGGGGGTTCACCCCGGCCGCCGATTACCACGATCTCTGGCGGTGGTCGGTCGGCCAGCCGGACGCGTTCTGGGGTTCGCTCTGGGACTACTTCGGGGTGCTGGGCGAGCGCGGCGAGGGGCCGGTGCTGGCCGGCGGCCCGATGCCCGAGGTGACCTGGTTCCCCGGCGCCGCGCTCAACTACGCGCGCAACGCCTTGCGGACCGCGCTGACGGACCCCGCCAGGATCGCGGTGGTCGGCCGCGACGAGGAAGGCCAGCTTGCCACGCTGACCTACGGCGACCTGGCCGCGGAGGTGGCCCGGGTGCGGGCCGGGCTGGCGGCACTGGGTGTGACCAGGGGCGACCGGGTCGCGGCGTTCCTGCCGAACATCCCGGCCGCGGTGATCGGCCTGCTCGCCACCGCCAGCCTGGGCGCGATCTGGTCCTCGTGCTCACCCGACTTCGGGCCACACAGCGTGATCGACCGCTTCGCGCAGATCACGCCGAAGGTGCTGCTCGCCACCGGCCGCTACCGGTACGCCGGCAAGGAGTTCGACCGGCGGCCGTCGGTGGCCGCCATCGCCACCGCGCTGCCGGGCCTGTCGGCGATCGTCACGGTGAACGAAGCCGGCGGGGCACCGGCCGCGCCCGGGATCACGACCGTGCCGTTCGAGTCGCTGCCCGGTGCCCCGGCGGCGCAACCGGAGTTCGAGGACGTCCCGTTCGGCCATCCGCTGTGGGTGCTGTACTCGTCCGGGACCACCGGCCTGCCGAAGGCGATCGTGCACGGCCACGGCGGGATCGTGCTCGAGCACCTGAAGGCGTTGTGCCTGCAGCAGGACCTCGGCGCCGGGGACGTGTTCTTCTGGTACACCACCACCGGCTGGATGATGTGGAACTACCTGGCCGGCGGGCTCCTCGCGGGCGCGACGATCGTCACCTACGACGGCAGCGCCACCCACCCGGGCACCGGCGCGCTGTGGGACCTGGCCGCCGCCACCGGCGTCACCTATTTCGGCACCGGCGCCCCGTACCTGATGGCCTGCGCCAAGGCCGGCCTGGCACCGGGGCGGGAGCTGGACCTGACCATGGTGCGCGGCATCGGCTCGACCGGCTCCCCGCTGCCGCCGGAGGGCTTCCGGTGGGTCTATGAACGTGTGGGCATCGGCCAGCAGCTCGGCTCCTTCTCCGGGGGAACCGACCTGTGCACCGGCTTCGTGGGCCCCAGCCCGCTGCTGCCGGTGCGCGCGGGCGTCATCGCCGGCCGCTGCCTGGGCGCCCGGGTGGAGGCGTACGACGTCGGCGGAAGGCCGGTCACCGGCCAGGTCGGGGAGCTGGTCATCACCGGGCCGATGCCGTCGATGCCGACCGCGTTCTGGAATGACCCGGGCGGCGAACGGTACCGGGCCAGCTATTTCGCCGACTACCCCGGTGTCTGGCGCCACGGCGACTGGATCACGATCCTTCCCGACGGTGGGTGCATCATCTTCGGCCGGTCGGACGCGACGCTCAACCGGGGCGGCGTGCGGATGGGTACCAGCGAGTTCTACCGGGTCGTGGAGCAGCTGCCGGAGATCGCCGACAGCCTGGTGGTCGACACCGGACAGCTCGGGGCCGACGGGCGGCTCGTGCTGTACGTGGTGCTCGCTCCCGGCTGCCAGCTCGACGACGAGCTGATCGCCCGGCTGAAGACGGCGCTGCGGACGCGGCTGTCACCCCGGCACGTGCCGGACGAGATCCACCAGGTGCCGGGTGTGCCGCGGACACTGTCGGGCAAGAAGCTCGAGGTTCCCGTCCGGCGGATCCTGCTCGGCACCCCGGTGGCGGAGGCCGCCGACCCGGATGCGCTCGCGAACCCCGAGGTCCTGGCGCTGTTCGCCCCGCCGTTGCCTCCCGCGTAGAGTCAAGGTCCAGGTAGGCATGACGATCAATGGCGATCGAGGAACATGGCGTGACTGACGTCCCACTCACCGGGCGCAGGTTCGGCGAAGAGGGCGGGCTGCTCACCTACGGCGGCTACCTGCACCTGGACGAACTGCTCGCCCAGCAGGTGCCGCAGGCCGATCCACCGGCCCACGACGAGCTGCTGTTCATCACCGTGCACCAGGTGTACGAGCTGTGGTTCCAGCAGATGCTGTACGAGCTCGAGGCCGTCCGTGACGCGATGATGAGCGGCGAGACCTGGCGGGCACGCCACCTGCTGCGCCGGGTGCACACGATCGAGCGGCTGCTCATCGTCCAGGTTGACGTCCTGGAGACGATGACCCCGCAGGACTTCCTGGAGTTCCGCGCGACGCTCGCCCCGGCCAGCGGGTTTCAGTCGGTGCAGTTCCGGGAGCTCGAGTTCCTGTCCGGGATCAAGAACCCCGCCTTCGTTGACCGGTTTCGCTCCATCAGCGCGCGGCAGCGTGACCGGCTGGCGCGCCGCCTCACCGAGCCGTCGCTGTGGGACGCGTACCTGCATCTGCTGGCCTCCCGCGGATTGCCAGCGGGCACCGACGAGCAGATCCTGGAGTCATTGCGGGTGGTCGCGGGCGACCGCGCCGCCCACGACGACCTGTGGCAGCTCGCCGAGGGCCTGCTCACCCACGACGAGCTGGCGGGACTGTGGCGGGCGCGGCATGTGGTGATGGTGGAACGGCAGATCGGCAGCAAGTCAGGCACCGGCGGCTCGACCGGTGCACCCTACCTGCGCAAGCGGGTACCGCTGCGGTATTTCCCGCTGCTGTGGGAGCTGCGGGACCACCTGTAGACGGGTGGGCTCTGAGGGCCCGCCAGCACGAGGCTGCAAGGGAGACGGGACGGATGTCGGAGAGCACGGGCGAGGTGGCGAACACCCTGCTGGTGGAGGCCGCGCGGGCCGCCGAGGCGGCGGGTGGCGGCGCCGTCGGCGTCGGGGACCTGGAGCGGTACCTGGATGCCTACTACCGGCACACGGCCGCCGAGGATCTGCTGGCGGCCGGGCCCCAGCGCGTGGGCGAGGTGGCGGTCGAGCACGCGCGCGTCGCCGCCGAGCGCCCACAGGGCCGCGCCCTGGTGCGGGTCAGGGCCGCCGGTGAGAGCGCCGCGTTCGACGACTCGCGGGGCGTCGTCGACATCATCACCGACGACATGCCGTTCCTCGTCGACTCGACCACGATAGAGCTCGCTAGGCACAACCTGGACAGCTACCACATCGTGCACCCGCAGCTGCTGGTCCGCCGCGACGTCACCGGCACGCTGCAGGAGGTGGTCGGCCAGCCGGGGGAGGGCAGCCTGGGTCACGACGAGATCGCCGAGTCGTGGATGCACATCGAGATCGACACCGCGGGCGGCGAGCTCGCCGGGCTCGAGGACGACCTGCTGCGCGTGCTGGCCGACGTGCGGGTCGCGGTCGAGGACCACCAGAAGATGGCCAACACCGCGGTCCGGCTCGCCGACCAGCTCGCGGCCGAGGGGGTGAGGGCGCCGGCCGAGACCCAGGCGCTGCTGCGCTGGCTGGCGGACAACCACTTCACGTTCCTCGGTTACCGCGAGTACAACCTGGTGGAAGGCCCGGACGGGATGGCGCTGCAGGCGGTGCCCGGCACCGGCCTTGGCATCTTGCGGCACGACAAGTCCGGATCCTCGTCCTTCGCCGCCCTGCCGCCCGAGGTGCGCGCGCGGGCCAAGGACCCGCAGCGGCTGATCTTGACCAAGGCCAACTCGCGGTCCACCGTGCACCGGCGCTCCTACCTGGACTACATCGCGATCAAGCGCGTCAGCGCGAGTGGCGAGATCAACGGGGAGTACCGGTTCCTCGGCCTCTACACCCATGACGCCTATCACGAGAGCATCACCCGGATCCCGGTGCTGCGGCGCAAGCTGACCAACGTGCTGGAGCGGGCCGGAGTGGCGCCGGACAGCCACGACGGCAAGGACCTCACCGAGATCTTGGAGGGATACCCGCGGGAAGAGCTGTTCCAGATCTCGGTGGAGGAACTGACCCCGATCGCGCTGGCCGTGCTCCGGTTGCGCACCCACCGGCAGACGCGCCTGTTCCTGCGCAAGGACATCTACGGGCGCTTCATGTCGTGCATGGTGTACCTGCCCAGGGACCGGTACACGACCGCGGTGCGGCTGCGCATCCAGGAGATCCTGCGCAAGGCGCTGGACGGGGTCGCCGTGGAGTACAGCGCCCTGGTCGGAGAGTCGGCCATGGCGCGGCTGCACGTGGTGGTGCGGGCGCGGCCGGGCACGTCGCTGCCGGACGTGGACGCCACCGCGCTGGAGGCGGCGGTCGCGGCGGCGGCCCGCAGCTGGGACGAGGACCTGGCCGCCGAGGCCACGAGGAAGCTGGGGGAGGGGCCCGCCCGCGCCATGCTGGGCATCTGCTCCGGCGCGATCCCGGGGACCTACAAGGCCGACGTGCCGGCGGCGAACGCCGTCACCGACCTGATCCGCGTCGACGAGCTGCTGCGGTCCGGCCAGGACACCGCCTTCGAGCTCTGGGAGGCCGAGAGCTACATGCGCGGCGTTCCGGTCTCCGACCACACCAAGGTCGGCGTGTGGCGGCTGACGATCTACCGGATCGGCTCCCCGATCACCCTCACCGACGTGCTGCCCCGGCTCCAGCACATGGGGGTCGAGGTGGTGGACGAGCACCCCTACGAGTTCGCCGGGCCCTCGGTGGCAAAGCGGTTCTGGATCTACGACTTCGGGCTGAGCCGCAGCCAGGCAGCGCCGGGGCCGGTGCACCCGGAGCAGGTCAGGGACCTGTTCGAGGACGCCCTCATCGCGCTCTGGCAGGGGCGGGTCGAGGACGACGGCTTCAACGCGCTGGTGCTCGACGCCCACCTGACCTGGCAGCAGGTGACGGTGCTGCGCGCCTACGCCAAGTACCTGCGGCAGGCGGGCATCACGTTCAGCCAGCGCTACATCGAGCGCGTCCTGGCGATGAACGTCGCGCTCGCCAGGCTGCTCGTCCGCCTGTACGAGTCGCGGTTCGACCCGGCGCGTCAGCAGGGTGAGGCGGAGCGGAGCGAGGCCATCGCGGAGGAGATCCGCGGCCAGCTCGACGAGGTCGCCGTCCTGGACCACGACCGGATCCTCCGCAGCTACCTGGGGCTGATCCTGGCGACCCTGCGGACCTCCTTCTTCCAGACCGATCACGCCGGCCGGGAGCTGGCCGCGCCGGACGAGCCGCCGTACCTCGTGATCAAGCTGGACGCCCCGCGGATACCGGAACTTCCCGCGCCCCGGCCGCGGTTCGAGCTGTTCGTCTACTCGCCGCGGCTGGAGGCGGTGCACCTGCGGTTCGCGCCGGTGGCGCGGGGCGGCCTGCGCTGGTCCGACCGGCGCGAGGACTTCCGCACCGAGATCCTCGGCCTGGCCAAGGCCCAGGAGGTCAAGAACTCGGTCATCGTTCCCTCCGGGGCCAAGGGCGGGTTCGTCTGCAAGAACCTGCCCGACCCGGCCGACCGGGAGGCCTACCAGCGCGAGGTGCGGGCCTGTTACCAGACCTTCATCCGGGCGATGCTGGACGTGACCGACAACCTGGTGGCCGGCTCGGTGGTGCCGCCGACGGGCGTGGTCAGGCACGACGGCGACGACCCCTACCTGGTGGTGGCGGCGGACAAGGGGACGGCCACGTTCTCGGACACGGCCAACGAGATATCGAAGGCCTACGGGTACTGGCTGGGCGACGCGTTCGCCTCCGGCGGGTCGGAGGGCTACGACCACAAGCAGATGGGGATCACCGCCCGCGGCGCCTGGGAGTCGGTCAAGTTCCATTTCGCGACGCTGGGCATCGACACCGACACCACCGACTTCACGGTGGCGGGGATCGGCGACATGTCCGGCGACGTGTTCGGGAACGGCATGCTGCTCTCGCGGCACATCAAGCTGGTGGCCGCCTTCGACCACCGGCACATCTTCGTCGACCCCGATCCCGACCCGGCCACCAGCTTCGCGGAACGGCAGCGGCTGTTCGCGCTGCCCCGCTCCTCCTGGGAGGACTACAGGGCCGAGCTGATCTCGCCGGGCGGCGGGGTGTGGCCGCGGACGGCGAAGTCGGTGCCGGTGTCCCCGCAGGCGCGCCTGGCCCTGGGGCTCGACGACGCCGCCGTCACGCTCACGCCCGATCAGCTCATCTCGGCCATCCTGGCCGCGCCCGTGGGCCTGCTCTGGAACGGCGGCGTCGGCACCTACGTCAAGGCGAGCACCGAGACGCACGCCGACGCCGGCGACCGGGCCAACGACGCCGTCCGCATCGATGCCCCGCGGCTGCGCGCCCAGGTGGTCGCGGAAGGCGGCAACCTGGGCCTGACCCAGGCGGCCAGGATCGAGTACGCGCTGGCCGGTGGGCTGGTCAACACGGACTTCATCGACAACTCGGCCGGGGTGGACACCTCCGACCACGAGGTCAACATCAAGATCCTGCTGGCCGACAGCGTCGCCGCGGGCGACCTGACCCAGGGGGCCAGGGGTGAGCTGCTGCACGCGATGACCGGCGAGGTCGCCGCGCTGGTGCTGCGGCAGAACTACGACCAGAACCGGGCGCTGGCCGCGGCCCGCGCGCAGTCGGCGCAGATGCTCCACGTGCACGCACGCTACCTGCGCAAACTTGAACGGGAACGGCGGATCAGGCGCGAGCTCGACTCGCTGCCGGGCGACAAGGAGATCGCCGAGCGCCGGCGCGGGAGCCTGGGCCTCACCGTGCCGGAGTTCGCGGTCCTCCTGGCCCAGGCAAAGATCTCCGCGGTGGAGGACGTGCTCCGCTCCAGCCTGCCCGACGACCCGTTCCTGCGCTCGGTGCTTTCCGCCTACTTCCCGGCGCCGCTGCGCGTCGCCTACGCCGATGAGATGGGCCGCCACCCGCTGCGGCGGGAGATCATCACGACCGCCGTCGTCAACGACATGGTGAACCGCTCGGGCACGACCTTCCTGTTCCGCATGAACGAGGAAACCGGTGCGTCCGTCCCGGACATCAGCGGTGCCTGGCTGGTCGCCCAGGAGGTCTTCGACATGGCGGGGTTCTGCGCCCAGGTGGAGGCGCTCGACGGCCAGGTGGACGTGGCGACCCAGCTTGCCCTGCTGCTGGAGGGGCGCAAGCTGACCGAACGGGCGGTGCGCTGGCTGCTGCACAACCGCCGGCCGCCGTTCGACATCCGGGCGACGATCGACTTCCTGGCGGACGGGGTGTCCCTGGTGGTGGCCAGCCTGCCGAAGCTCCTTGCCGGCCGGGACCTGGCCGGGTTCAGGGAGCGGCAGGACGCCTTCCGGGCCCGCGGAGTGCCCGCCGACCTGGCCGAGCGGGTGGCCGCGATGGTCCCCGCGTATTCGGCCTTCGACGTGGTGGAGATCGCCGCCAGCACCGGCCGGGAGATCGGGGAGACCGCCGAGGTCTACTTCGACGTCGGCGACCGGCTGCAGATCACCAGGCTCCGCGATCAGATCGTCGCCCTGCCGCGCGACGACAGGTGGAACACGATGGCCCGCGGCGCGCTCCGGGACGACCTGTACACGGCGCACGCCGCGCTCGCCGCCGACGTGCTCACGGTGACGGGGCCCGGCACCCCCGAGCAGCGGCTGGCGGAGTGGGTGAGCCGGAACGAGCCGGCGGTGCAGCGGGCCACGCAGACCCTCACCGAGATCTGGGAGACGGACCGGTTCACGGTCGCCACCTTGTCGGTGGCGGTGCGCGCCATACGGACGCTGATCGCGGCCAGCACGCTGCCGGCGCACCAGTGATGCGGGCGCATCGGCCGGGCCACCCGGCCGCCGATGTGATCGTCCGGGCCGCCTCCGGTGCTCGCGTAGGCTTTCCGGCATGACAAGTACCGACCCGGCAGCCGCAATCTCGGAACTGTCATCGACCCTCGAATCGGTGGCTGCCGTCCTCAACCCGGACGCGATGTCGAAGGAGGCGGACCGGCTGCGCGAGGAGGCGGGCGAGCCCGGGCTGTGGAGTGACCAGGAGCGGGCGCAGGCGGTCACCCGGCGCCTGTCCTACCTGGAGGGCGAGCTGGCCCGGCTGGACAAGCTGCAGCGGCGGCTCGACGACACGAGGGTCATGTTCGAGCTGGCCGAGAGCGAGAACGACGAGCCCACGCGGGCGGAGGCCAACGCCGAGCTCGCGGCCCTGCGCACCGAGATCGATCAGCTGGAGATCAGGACGCTGCTGGCGGGAGAGTACGACGCCCGGGAGGCGCTGATCTCGATCAACGCCCAGGCGGGCGGCGCGGACGCGGCGGACTGGGCGCAGAACCTGCAGCGCATGTACCTGCGCTGGGCGGAGCGGCACGGCTTCCCCACCGAGGTCTACTACACCTCCTACGCCGAGGAAGCCGGCCTCAAATCCACCACGTTCGCGATCCATGCCCCGTACGCCTACGGAACGCTGCGAGGCGAGCACGGCACCCACCGGATGGTTCGCATCTCCAAGTACGACAACCAGGGCCGCCGCCAGACCTCCTTCGCCGGTGTGGACGTGATCCCGGTGGTCGAGCAGGCCGACCACATCACCATTCCCGAGGACGAGATCAGGGTCGACGTGTACCGCTCGAGCGGGCCGGGCGGGCAGGGCGTGAACACCACCGACTCCGCGGTCCGGCTCACCCACCTGCCGACCGGGATCGTGGTCTCCTGCCAGAACGAGCGCAGCCAGATGCAGAACAAGGCGAGCGCCATGGCGGTGCTCCAGGCCAAGCTGCTCGAGCGCAAGCGGGAAGAGCAGGAGGCCAAGCTCGCGAACCTGCGCGGCGAGACCACCAGCAGCTGGGGGACGCAGATCCGCAACTACGTCCTGCACCCCTACCAGAACGTCAAGGATGTGCGGACGGGGCTGGAGACGAGCAACACCGCGGCGGTGCTCGACGGCGAGATCGACGACTTCATCGCGGCGGAGATCCGCTGGCTGCGCACCCAGGAGAGCGCGGCCGACTGGGCGGACCAGCGGCCGGGTTGACGGCCGCTAGTGGGCCAGGTGCAGGGCCAGCGTCAGCAGCAGCAGCGCGAACAGCACCGCCAGCAGAAGCGGCACGCTCAGCCCCGGCGCGCGGCGGTGGACCTGCGCCCGGGCCAGCTGGCAGGCGGGGCAGCGGCCCTCGACCACCGGCGCTGCGCACTGGGCGCAGATCAGGTGTTCGCAGCTCATCTCCGTCCCTCCTGCCTGGTGGCGATCGGAGTCACTTCACCAGTGTTGCACGTCTGAGCCGCGTTTCCCCCCTAGACTGTCGTCTGGCCAACCGGGCAGCAGGGCAGCGACCCGCCGGGAGGCCGGTCGCCAGCGGGTCCGGAGTTCCCGTGGCAGCAAGCGTCCGTGTCAGCCGAGCGCGTGTGATGGGCCTGTGATCCACTTCGATAACGTCACAAAGACGTACACCAACCAGAGCCGCCCGGCCCTGGAGAACGTCAGTCTCGATGTCGAGAAGGGAGAGTTCGTCTTCCTGGTGGGCCCGTCTGGCTCGGGCAAGTCCACCTTCCTGAGGCTGATCCTGCGGGAGGAGCGGCCCACCGACGGCAGGATCTACGTCGCCGGCAAGGACCTCGCCAGGATCACCAACTGGAAGGTCCCCTACCTGCGCCGCCGGATCGGGTGCGTGTTCCAGGACTTCCGGCTGCTGCCGAACAAGAACGTCTACCACAACGTCGCGTTCGCGCTCCAGGTCATCGGGAAGCCCCGGCGGTTCATCCGCAAGGTGGTCCCCGAAGTGATCGACCTGGTGGGGCTGGAAGGCAAGCACGACCGGATGCCCGATGAGCTCTCCGGCGGCGAGCAGCAGCGGGTGGCGGTGGCGCGGGCGTTCGTCAACCGCCCCATGATCCTGCTGGCCGACGAGCCGACGGGGAACATCGACCCGGCGACCTCGATCGGGATCATGAAGGTTCTCGACCGCATCAACCGGACCGGCACCACCGTCGTCATGGCCACGCACGACGCGGCCATCGTGGACTCCATGCGCAAGCGGGTGATCGAGCTGGAATACGGCAAGGTCGTCCGTGACCAGTCACGCGGGGTATACGGCCAGGCCTACTGACCTGCCCGGCCAGCATGGCTGGCCGGTAGCCACCGATTGCCGAGGGATCAGCGACCATGCGTGCACAGTTCGTCCTCCAGGAGGTCTGGACCGGCCTCCGGCGTAACCTGACCATGACAATCGCGCTCATCGTGGTCGTGGCGATCAGCTTGTCGCTGCTGGGGACGGGCCTGCTCTTCGTCAAGCAGGTCAACAACACCAGGACCTACTGGCAAGGCAAGGTCCAGCTGTCCATCTACCTGTGCACCACCACCAGCGTGAGCCCGCAGTGCGAGCGCAACGGCCCGGCGACCGCGGCGGAGAAGGCCCAGATCCAAACCGATCTCAACGCGCTTCCCCAGGTGGAGCGGGTCTTCTACGAGTCCCAGGCGCAGGCCTACCAGCATTTCAAGCAGGACTTCTCGCGTGAGCCCTCGTTCACGAGCCTGGTCAGCAAGTCCGAGATCCCCGACTCGTTCCAGGTGAAGCTCCGCAACGCACAGACCGACTTCACCATCGTGGCGGGCACGGTGCAGGGCAGGCCCGGAGTCGACCAGATCGTCAACGACTCATCGCTGCTGGCCAAGTTCTATAAGCTGCTCGACGGCGCTAGGAACGGGGTGGTGATCATCGCGATCGTCCTGATCATCGCGGCGATCCTGCTGGTGGCGAACACGATCCGGCTGTCGGCCTTCAACCGCCGCCGGGAGACGTCCATCATGCGGCTCGTGGGCGCATCGAACTTCTACGTCCAGCTGCCGTTCCTCGTCGAAGGGGTGATCGCGGGCCTGTTCGGGTGGCTGGTCGCGGCCGGGCTGCTGATCGCCGTGAAGTCGCTGGGGCTGGACACGCTGCAGCAGTACTTCCCGTACAACGTCACGCTGAGCGCCGCGGACCTGGTCCAGGTCATCGTGCTGGCGATGGTGATGGGTGTGGCGCTGTGCGGCGCCACCTCATTCGTCACGCTGCGGCGCTACCTGCGGGCGTGAGGCACGCGGTCGCAGGCCGTGGCCGCCACGCAGGGACGCCAGGTGATTGCCCGTAATCGCAGGGCGAGGCACGATTATCACATCGAGGATGTCGTGGAGGCCGGCCTCGTCCTCACCGGCACCGAGGTGAAATCACTGCGCGCCGGCCGCGCCTCCCTGACAGAAGGGTTCGGCCAGATCACCGACGGGGAGGTCTGGCTGCTCGGGGTCTACATCCCCGAGTACGCACAAGGAACCTGGACGAACCATGAGCCGAGGCGGCCCCGTAAGCTGCTGCTACACCGGAAGGAGATCGACAGACTCGCCAGCAAGACCGCCGAGCGCGGGCTCACGCTCATCCCGCTCTCGTTGTACTTCTCGGGAGGCAAGGCCAAGGTCGAGCTGGCGCTGGCCCGTGGCAAGCGGACCTACGACAAACGCCAGGATCTGGCGCGGAGGGACGCTGCCAGGGAGGTAGAGCGTGCCTTCCGGCGGCGAAGGTAGCGGAGAGGCAGGCCATGGCCTCCTACCGTAAGCGGGGTGCGCACGCGGCCCGGCCCGCCGGTGCACTGGTCGTCGCCGTCAAGCGCGCACCGGCGGCCGCCGCCCGCGGGCGGGCGCTGCTGACAGATGGCATACGGGGGATCAGGATGAACGGCCTGCGCACTCGGCCCTCGATGGCCAAGGTGATCGCGGCCGTGCTCGTGATCGGGTTCGGGGCGGTCGGCTTCGCCGGCGGGCTGTGGTCCACGCCGTCGGCCGAGCCCACCGTGCAGGCGTTCCTGCTGGCGTGGCAGCAGAAGCAGTACCAGGCGGCCGCGGAGCTGACCACGGGGAAACCGGACGTGGTGGCCGCCGCCCTGCAAGACGCCTACCTCCAGCTCGATGCGGCGGCGTTCTTCGTCGCGATGGGCCCCATCAGCCAGCACGGCAGCACCGCCAGCGCGGCGTTCAGGGCGTCGGTGGATCTCGGCCAGGACGGCCCGCCCTGGAACTACAACGGGCGCTTCACCCTGCGCCAGACCGGATCGGGGTGGAAGATCGTCTGGTCCCCCAGCGTGATCAACCCCGGACTCCGCGACGGCCTGCGGCTGGCGGTGGTGTCGGGCACCCCGCGCCGGGCGCTGATCGAAGACGCCAAGGGCACGCCGCTGCTGTTGCCGTCGACCGCGTACGTGGCCGGGGTGCGGCCCGACCACCTCAGCCACCCATTGGTCACGGCGGCCAGGCTCGGCCGGATCACCAAGCTCGACCCGACGCAGCTGCTGGGCTGGATTCTGGCCGCGCCGAAGAACTCCTTCCAGGAGCTGGTGGTGCTCCGCCCGGCCCAGTACGGCCGGCTGGCCGTCCGGCTCGGCCGGGTTCCCGGCCTGATCATCAGGCCGCAGGAGCTCCGGCTGTTCACCAGCATCGCGCCGGCCGTGGTCGGCGAGGTGGGGACCGAGACCTCCGGCGTTCTGCGTGATCAGGGCATCGCCTACCGCCCGGGCGCCACCGTGGGCCTGTCCGGGCTTCAGCAGGCCCGTCAGCGTGACCTGGCCGGAACACCCACGATCAAGGTGGTGACCGAGACCGCGAGCGGCCGCCAGGTGGGGGTTCTCGCCAGCTGGCCGGGCCAGGACTCGCGGCCGGTGCGCACCACCATCGACTCGCGCCTGCAGACCGCGGCCGACCGGGCCATGGGCGCGCTGCCGGTGTCGGCGGCGGCGGTCGCCGTCCAGGCGTCGACCGGGCGCATCCTCGGCGTCGCCGAGCACGCCGTTCCGGGAACGCCCCGGGTCGACCCGCTGGCGGGCCGCTACCCGCCGGGCCCGGCGTTCACGATCGTGTCCACCGCGGCGCTGCTCGCGAGCGGCCTGAGCGTGAACACGCAGGTCCCCTGCCACATCGCGAACGACGTCGGCGGGCGGACGTTCACGAACGTCCCGCCGGAGCCGGCTCTCGGATCACAGCCGGCCTTCGAGGAGGATTTCGCCCACGCGTGCGGGACGGCGTTCAGCGGGCTGTCCTGGCGGCTGAACGGCCAGGATCTGATGGCCGCGGCGTCGGGCTTCGGGCTCGGTGCGCCGTGGCGGCTGCCGCTGCCGAGCTTCTCCGGCTCGATACGGGCGCCCAGCGGTGTCGCCGAGGTCGCGGCCGGCACGATCGGTGAGGAAGGCGTTCACGTGAGCCCGCTCACCATGGCGCTGATCGCCGGGCAGGTGGCCAGCGGCACCAGGCACGCGCCGTCGCTGATCGCCGGGCCGCCCGGCGCCACCACCGAGACCGTCAGGGCTGGCGATCCCCCGTTCAGCACGGCGAACCTGGCCACGCTGCGGACGCTGATGAGGGCCACGGTCAGCAAGGGCGCGGCCAGGGAGGCGGACCTCGCCGGGCGGCCGGTCCACGGCCAGGTGGGAACCGTGGCCGTGCGCACCGGCAAGAATCCGGTCTGGGCCAGCTGGTTCGTGGGGTACCGCGGCGACGTGGCCATCGCGGTGCTCGAGCTCAGCCACTCGCCCGCGACATCCGCGGCCCCGCTGGCGGGACAGATCCTGGCGGCCGCGCCGCGATGAACCGCCGGGCGGTGATGGCCGAGGTCAGGGGAATGACGGTTGGCCGTCTGGCGTTGACGAGATAACGTCGGCGGTGACGGCGTGACGGCCGTGCGCCGGTGCGCGTGCTTGACAACTCAACAGGGGGTGACAGGCTTCGACTTCGGTGGTTGATCCAGGGGAAGCGGGCCGAGGACTGCGGACATAACCTCGTAAAACCTGTGACCGCAACTCAATAAGTGCCAATGCAAAACGGCATAGCCTCGCACTCGCGGCCTGACGCGAGTTAAGAGGTTGTCAGCCCGGGAGTTCCTCCGGCCCGGTGTCTGGCATCAGTGAGGAGGATCTACCGCTCAGCCCGGTCGCGGGGATGAGCGGGACACCTAACAGCGACTGAGCCCGTCGGCGGCTGGCCTGCAGGACCGCCGGGGCTGAGAAAAGCAGGGCAGGCTGCGCCCGGAGAAGCCCTGGTGATGTACTGAAGGACGCGGGTTCGATTCCCGCCACCTCCACGAGGCGGCTGATGCTGCTCAGCGGCCCCCGGAAGGGGGCCGCTTTCGCGTATGCCCGCGATGTCGCCCGGGGGGACGACCCCCCGGAACCCCCGGTGCGCGCTCAGCCGGGCAGGGTCCGGGGCAGCCCGAAGCGGGGCAGGACGCTCTTGTCGAAGCGGGTCATCGCGCAGATCCGGCCGCCCGCGAGCGTGAGCACCAGGAGCCCGGTCGCATGGGCGATCTTGGCCCGGTGGTCGGGCACATACACGCCGAACGCGGGCTGGCCGTTGGCGCGGGTCGCCACCAGCCGGTAGGTGCGGCCCTGCCGGAACGTCACCGACGCGTGGAAACGGGCCGACAGCTCGCGCCCCTGATACTCCAGCGGAACCGGCGGCATGGCCAGCACGACGTCGTCGGTGAGCAGGGCGACCAGGCGCTTCACGTCGCCGGTTTCGAAGGACCGGGTGAGCTGCGCGATGAGGTCCTGCTCGGCCGGCGAGCCCGGCGGCGGCGGCGGTTCCCGCTGCGCCGAGGGCCGGAGCTGGCGCTGCAGGGCGGCGCGGGCGCGCTTGAGCGCGCTGGTCACCGACTCCTGCGTGGTGCCGAGGATGGTAGCCGTCTCGCTGGCGTGGAAGCCGAGGACGTCGCGCAGGATCAGGACGGCGCGCTGCCGGGGCGGCAGCAGTTGCAGCGCCGTCACGAAGGCCAGTGAGATGGCTTCGGTGGCTTCATAGCGGGCCTCCGGCCCGGGCGCGCTGTCGGCGAGCCCTTCGAGCAGGATGTCGGGGTACGGCTCGAGCCAGGCCACCTCACCAAGCTGGGTCGGTTCCGGCGGGTCAACCGCCGGGAGCGGCCAGTCCATCGGCGGGCGCCGGCTAGCCGACCGCAGCGCGTTCAGGCAGCGGCTGGTGGCGACCCGGTACAGCCAGGTCCGGATCGAGGAACGCCCTTCGAAGGCACCCAGGCCCCGCCAGGCGGCCAGCAGCGTTTCCTGCAACGCGTCCTCGGCGTCGGCCGCCGAGCCGAGGATTCGGTAGCAGTGCACCTGCAGCTCGCGCCGGTAGGGCCCGACCAGCTCGCCGAACGCCTGCCCGTCCCCGGCCCGCGCCCGGGCGATCAAATCCGCGGCCACCGCGCCATCCTCCCATCACCTCAGCCTCCGGCCGTTCCTCCGCCCTACCAGGTACTGACCCCGGCCGGGACGGAAACTGGGCGCCCTGCCGCCGCCCATTCCGCCGGCGGCCCGGGGTCGACACCGTCGAGACCGAAAGCGCTGGCGCCGGGCCAGCCTCGGAGGAGGACGGGAGGACTCGACGATGCAGCGGACCCCCGCATCGGCGGCAGCGCTGGCGGGCAGGCGAGGCGTTCAGCTGACGGCCGGGCAGCCCGGCGGGCAGCCGTACCGGCTCGGGTGGATTCTCGGGCTGACCTCGGCCGCGTACTTCATGGTCGTGCTGGACGCGCTGGTGGTGGTCACCGCGCTGCCGCTGATGCAGCGGGACCTGCACGCCGGGCTGGCGGCCCTGCAGTGGACGGTGAACGCGTACGGGATCGCGTTCGCCGCGGGCATCATCACCGCCACCGCGCTCGGCGACCGGCTCGGCCGCCGGCGGGTCTTCACCACCGGCCTCGCGCTGTTCACCCTCGCCTCCGCGTGCTGCGCCCTGGCGCCCGGAGCCCCCGCGCTGATCGCCGCGCGGGCGGTGCAGGGTCTGGGCGGCGCCGCCGTCCTGCCCCTGAGCCTGACGATCTTGACGGGGGCATTTCCCGCCCGGCGCCGCGGCACGGTCGTCGGCATCTACGGCGGGCTCGCGGGCCTGGCGGTCGCGACCGGCCCGCTCGTCGGCGGGGCGGTCACCGAAGGGCTCGACTGGCACTGGATCTTCTGGGTGAACGTCCCGATCGGGGTGGCCACACTCCTGCTGTCGCTGCGGCTGCTGCCGGAAAGCTACGGCCCTGCGGCCAGGCTGGACCTTCCCGGCGTCGCGCTCGTCTCGGCAGGTGCCGTCTGCCTGGTCTGGGGGCTGGTGCGCGCGAGCCAGGCCGGCTGGGGCAGCCCCGAGATCATCACCGCCCTGGCCGCGGGCGCCGCCCTTCTGGGCGGGTTCTTCTACTGGGAGGGCCGGGCACCTGAGCCGATGCTGCCGCTGCGGATGCTGCGCATCCGGGCGTTCGCGGCCGGAAACGCGACCGCGTTCCTCATGTCGGGCGCGGTGTTCGCCGCCGCGTTCCTGGTCGCGCAGTACTTCCAGTTCGCGCTGGGCTACTCACCGCTGGCCACCGGCGTGCGGCTGCTGCCGTGGTTTGGCACGCCGATGCTCGTCTCGCCCGTCGCGGGCGCGATATCGGACCGGATCGGGCGCAGGCCGATGATCGCTACCGGGCTGCTCGTCCAGGCGCTCGGCCTGGGCTGGGCGGCGCTCAGAGCTTCCGCCGGGGCGGGCAGCGCTGAACTTGTGCTCCCGCTGCTGGCCGCCGGCATCGGCATCTCGATGGCCCTGCCAACCGTGCCGACGGCGGTTCTCAGCGCCGTTGCGCCGGCCGAGATAGGGAAGGCGTCGGGCATCATCAACATGATGCAGCGGTTTGGCGCCGTCTTCGCGGTCGCGTCCGCCAGCTCGGTCTTCGCCGCCTACGGGCATCTCGGATCGCCCGTCAGCGTCACCGATGGCTTCCGGCCGGCGCTGGCCGTCTGCGCGGCGCTCTCGCTGCTCGGAGCCGCCACCGCCCTGGCCATCACGGCCCGCCGTCCCCAGACGGCCACCGGCCCCGAGACCGCCCGGGCCAGCGCCGCCGCGTGAGCCGGCGCCGCCTCCTGAGCCAGCGCCGCCTGAGCCAGCCACCGGCCAGGGCCCGGCGCAGGCCCGATGGTCACGGAGAGATCTGGCCGCTGCGGGCGGTGTACCCGGCCAGGCGGCACTGGGGCCGCGTGAGCACGGCGATCCGGTCCCCGTGGGAGAAGGCGCGGGCGCACATCGCCTGCGCGGCGGCGCCGCAGCCGTGCAGGATGCCGCCGCCGGTGGTGCTGGGTACCACCACATTGACGCAGCCGCTCCGGGAGCGGCCGTAGCTGCCGGGGTCGGTCGCGGCCCACGCGCTGACGCCGCCGATGATGATCACCAGCACCACGACCACGACGGCGAACACCCGTTTCTGCCGGGACGTCAGGGATTCCCCGCGTGGGTTCGGCTGCCGGCCCTCCATGGCGACTCAGCTTAGGCGTTCGTGCGTTACCGCCGGATGGACGGCGAAGGCTAACCCGCTAGGCGCCGCGTCCGGACAGGCTGACGGGCGCCCTCCGGTCGGCCCGCCCGTCCGGGGCGGCGCCGAGCCAGCGTTCCAGCCAGCTGAACTGCTCCGCGAGCATGTGCAGGACCGACTCCCTGGCCAGGTAGGCGTGGCTTTCGTGCGGGAGCACCACCAGGCGGGCCGTGCCGCCGTTGCCCCGGATGGCGTCGAACAGCCGCTGCGACTGGATCGGGTAGGTGCCCGAGTTGGCGTCCTCCGCACCGTGGATGAGCAGCAGCGGCGCGTCGATCCGGTCGGCGTAGCGGAACGGCGAGACCCGGTCGTAGACGGCCGGCGCCTCCCAGAAGCTGCGCCGCTCGGTCTGGAAGCCGAACGGGGTCAGCGTGCGGTTGTAGGCCCCGCTGCGGGCGATCCCGGCCGCGAACAGATCGGTGTGGGCGAGCAGGTTGGCGGTCATGAAGCCGCCATAGCTGTGGCCGGCGACCGCGACCTGGCCCGGGTCGATGATCCCCGCCTCGTCCAGCGCGCGGATGTGGGCCTGCGCGGCGGCGGTGACCTGCTCCAGGTAGGTGTCGTTCATGGTTTCCGGGTCGCCGATCACCGGCATCGTCGCGTCCGCAAGCACCGCGTACCCGCGCAGGACGAAGGCCACCGGACCGAGCGCGGTCAGCCGGGTGAACTCGCTGGTGCTTCCCCGGATCTGGCCGGCCGTATCGGCGCCGCCGAAGTCGAACGGGTAGGCCCATATCAGCAGCGGCAGCCGCCCGTCGCTGGCGGGGTCGTGGCCGGGCGGCAGGTGGAGGATGCCGGACAGCATCACCCCGTCGCCACGGTCGTGGGTGATCAGCTGCCTGGCGATCGGCGTCAGCTGCGGGTGCGGGTCGGGCCAGGTGGTCAGCGGGCGCGAGCGCGAGCCGTCGAGCGCCGCGGCGAGCAGGTTCGGTGGCTCGGTGGGGCTCTCGTGCCAGAGCACGACCTCGGGCTCGCCGGCGCCGGTGAAGCCGAGCACGTGCTCGATGCTGCCTGGCGGGCTCTCGTGCAGCCGGGTGGCGGTCAGCGTGGCGAGATCGAAGCGGTCGAAGAACGGACGGTCCCCGTCCGGGGTGGCCCCGTCGCCGCGCAGGTAGATGGCGGAGCCGTCGGCGAGCACGGTGCGGGTGCCGTCCGGGCGCAGCGGCACGAGGGGCGCACCCGGATCGCTGTACGCGTCGTCCGCGGACAGGTCGAAGATCACCCGGCGCGCGTCCGGCTCCGCCAGGTCCAGCAGCCGGGTGGTCAGCCAGCGCCGGTCGCGGTCGTGCTCGGTCAGCAGCAGCCGGTTCGGCTCGTCCAGGTCATACCAGCCTAGGCAGCGGTGGTGGAGGTCTAGGACGGCACGGGGTTCGCCGGTGAACGGCGCGCCGAGGCGCATGATCCGGTCGCGGTGCTCGGCCGGCGCGACCGGGTCGCCGCCGTCCAGGGCCTCGGTCCACACCAGGCTGGCGGGCGCGCGCTCCTCCCAGCTCACCAGGCGCGGGCCGGTCGGCACTCCCTGCCGCGGGACCTCGTCGCTCACCGGCAGATCGGCGACGACGGTGACCGGCGTCCCGGCGGCATCCCACACCTCGACGCGCCGCGCGAACAACGACCACGGCACGCGAAACGAAAAGGGCCGCTGGACCCGGTGCACGAGCAGGTGAGTCCCGTCCGGCGAATCGTTGAGGCCCTGATAGAGCCCGGGAGGCCCCAGCTCCTGGCGCGCACCGGTGAGCGGGTCGACCCGGCACGGGACCGTCGTCGCCAGCGCCTCGAACGCGTCCTCGTCGGCGGGAGTGGCCAGCAGGTCCGTGTAGGTGGCCATCTGTGAGTGCTTGCCGGCGGTCTCATCGGTCCGCGGCTCGATCGGCGGCTCGGGGAGCATCAGCGGCGCGTCCGGGGCGGCCAGGACGAGCAGCGACCGTCCGTCGCGCGACCACCGCACGGTCCCGCCCGCGGCGGAGATGTCCCCGCCCAGCACGTCACGGACGGTCAGCCCCGGTACGGGGCCGGCCTCACCGGTAGACGCGTCGGCGATCCACAGCCCGACCCCGTCGGCGCGGTCGACGGTGAACGCGAAGCGGCGGCCGTCCGGGGCCCAGATGGGCGGGCCTACCTGGGCTTCCGCCGGCAGATTCAGCGGGATCTCGGTCCCGTCGCCGGTCCGCACCACCGACAGGCCGGTCAGGCGGCGCATCCGGCGGCGGGCGCCGAGCCGCTGGTCCACCCTGATCCCGGCCAGCGGCAGGTAGGGCCTGGCCAGCAACGCGATGGGGGGGTGTGACTCATGGTGAACCAGGGCGAGGAAGCGCCCGCCGGGGGCCAGGTAGGTGATCGGCGTCGGGGGCGCGTCGATGATCGAGGTGATGTCGGCGCCGGGGGTTGCGTACGGCACGGGCGGTCCTTCCGGCCAGCGGGCGGTTGGGTCGGTCCTTGGGCATCGGTACTGGGCATCAGTCCTGCGGCGTCGGGGCGGGGAACAGCCGGGCGAAACGGCGCAGGGACGATCGCAGGGCCCACGCCGCGATGGGGGCGATCATCCGGCCGGCCGGCGCGCCGACGGCTGGCGGAACGGGCAGCTGGGTGTGCTCGATCCACCGGAACTCGCTGCGCGCCCCGCGGGATGCGATCTCGAACGTCCCCGTCCCGCGCACGACCCGGCCGGTGTGCCGCAGCACGCACCGGTGCGGCGGATCCCATTCAGTGATCACCATCCGGTCGGTGAACCCGATGGGCCCGATGCCGGTCCATCCGGTCACCTCGGCGCCGGGGCCGTGGCCGCCCCTTACCCGGGTGGCCCAGATCCACTCGCGCTGGCGGGGCCAGTCGACCGCGGTGCGCCAGATCAGCTCGGGGTCCGCGTCGACGGTGACCTCGGCGGCGATCCGGAGCGGCGTGGGCATGGCACCCAGGTTACTGACCGACCCGCCATGGACCTGCCCGCCGGCGGCGCCCTCGTGCCGGGCCGCTAGCCAACCCGGACGCCCGTGACCGCGAACCGCTCCACCTCCGCGACATGGCCGCCCGTGTGCACCACGATGGTGATCACATGGCCGGGCGCGGCGTGGAATCGGACGGTGAGCGACCATGGGCTGGCCTTGCCGCCGGCCGGCCGGCAGCAGTAGGTGCCGACCGGGCCGCTGGCCGAGAGCTGGTGGACCTCGGCCTGCAGGCTCTCGTCTACACCGGTGATCTTCCCCCCGATCCGCACCGGTGAGGTGGCCGTGCCGCCGTAGGCGGGGACGTCGAGCGTGAGGGTGGTGTCGTCGGTGCCGACCACCTCCCACGGCACGTGCTCGCCCGAGCCGAACTTCACCAGGTGCAGGATCGCGGCGGCGCTGACGTGACCGTCCGGGCGGGTGAGGCCGACGGTCACGTGGGCGTCCCGGCCGCTCAGGCGGAGCGCCGCCACCTTGTTGACGTGGCTGAAGCCCAGGTACCCCCGCGTGAATTCGAGGGCGGTGAGGCCGGGGTTGAGGTGCCAGGGCTGATGCCCGCCCGAGGCGTAGCTGGCCTGCCAGGCCTTGACGTCGGCAAGGCTCCCGAACGGGAACAGCGGCTGGTAAGTAAACGGCGCGGCATCGGTGGCCGCGCCCGGCGCGGGCACCGTCGCCGTCCCGGATGCCGAAGCCGGGGCGGACGGGTGGGGCGAAGGCGACGGTGACGACGGCGATCCAGCAGTCCCGCAGCCGACGGCCAGCATCCCGGCGGCCAGCATCCCGGCGGCGGTGAGCCCGGCGAGCCGGATCGTGAGCTTCATCTTCTCTCCCGCGAAGGCGTGGCGGCGCGCTGCGCCGTCGATCCGTGCCGGACGCCGGGCGGGGCCGTGAACGGGAAGAATATCCGCCCGCGGCGGCGGTGGTCATCATCTGGCGCCGCACGGTGGCGCCGCACGGTGGCGCCCGCGGGACGAGTGCACGCTTCCGGGGCGCACCGCTGGACAGCGGACCGCGCCCGGCCTAGCCTTGACTGTATGGTCAGTCAAAAGCCGCGCTCCCCGGCTCCGGTCGATCGGGCCGCGCTCGCCGCCTCGCTGGCGCCGTTCGGGCGGAGCAGGATGCTGCCCCGGGCCGCCTACGTGGATCCGGCCGTGTTCGAGTGGGAGCGGCGCCATTTCTTCGGCGCCGGCTGGATGTGCGTGGGCCGTAGCGACCAGATACCCGAGCCGGGCGGCCAGCGGGCGGAGGCGGTCGGCGAGGGCAGCGTCCTGCTCGTGCGCGATGAGCACGGCGTGCTGCGCGCGTTCGCGAACACGTGCCGCCATCGCGGGCATGAGCTGTTGCCGTGCGGCGCGGCCGCGCAACAGAAGGTGATCATCTGCCCGTACCACTCCTGGACCTATGGGCTGGACGGGGGCCTGCGCGCGGCGGCCGGGTTCAAGAACCAGCCCGGTTTCGCGGCGCGGCAGTGGGGGCTGACCGAGCTGCCGCTCGCCGAGTGGCACGGCCTGGTGTTCGTGGGCGGCTCGGCCACCGCGCCCCCGCTCGCCGACACCCTGGGCACGCTGGAGGAGATCGTCGCACCCTACGAGCTGGAACGGCTCGTGGTGGCCGGGCAGCACGACTACGAGACCAGCGCGAACTGGAAGATACTCACCGAGAACTACCACGAGTGCTACCACTGCCCGGCGATTCATCCCGAGCTGTGCCGGGTGACCCCGCCCCGCAGCGGCGAGAACTATTCCGCGGGGGGCACGTGGGTCGGCGGCTGGATGCAGCTGCGCGACGGGATGGCCACGATGTCGCTGGACGGGGCCAGTCACGCCGTCCCGTTGCGCGGGCTGGACGCCGAGGGGCTGCGGAGCGTCATCTACGTGAACATCTTCCCCAACGTGCTGGTGAGCCTGCATCCCGACTACGTGATGGTGCACAGGCTGGTGCCGCTGGCCGCCGACCGGACCCGGATCGAGTGCACGTGGGCGTTCGCGCCGGAGTCGCTGGCGCGGCCCGGGTTCGACCCCGGGTACGCGGTCGATTTCTGGGATCTCGTCAACCGGCAGGACTGGCGCGCGTGCGAATCGGTCCAGCGGGGCCTGAGCTCGCCGCACGCGGTGCCGGGGCCGCTCTCGCCGGAGGAGGACGCGGTCTACCAGTTCGTCGCGATGGTCGCCCGTGGGTACCAGGGCGAGCCGGTCTGGAACCCCGGCCTGCCGACCTGGACCTCCGCCACCCCGGCTCCCGCCGGCTGACAAGTCCCGCCGCCCGCGGGCATGCCAGCGGCGGCCGCGCTGTTGCAGCAGGCGTAACGCGGCCTGCACCCGGAGCGGAGGATCACCCGGTGACCGTGCACGACCTTCCCGTGAACACCCTGACCGGCCAGCCAGGCTCGCTCGGCGGCCTGGCCGGCTCCACGCTGCTCGTGGTCAACGTCGCCTCGCAATGCGGGCTGACGCCCCAGTACGCCGGGCTTGAGCGGCTGCACGAGCAGTACGCGGCGCGCGGGTTCGCCGTCGTCGGCTTCCCGTGCAACCAGTTCGGAGGGCAGGAGCCCGGCACCGCGGCGGAGATCGGCGAGTTCTGCTCGACGACGTACGGGGTCACCTTCCCGATGTTCGAGAAGATCGAGGTGAACGGGCCGGGCCGGCACCCGATCTACGCGGAGCTGACGGCGGCGCCGGACGCCAGCGGCGAGGCCGGCGACGTGCAGTGGAACTTCGAGAAGTTCCTGGTCGGCCCCGATGGCACCGTCATCGCCCGCTTCCGGCCACCGGTCACTCCCGAGGATCCGGGCCTCATCGCCGCCATCGAGGCGAACCTGCCCGGCTAGGTGTTCTGGGCGGCCCGGGCGGCCGGGCCATCAGGCCGGTCAGGCCAGCGCACCCGGCCCGCGCTTGACCATCTGGCCGGCGATGATCGCGCGCTGGACCTCGCTGGTGCCCTCCCAGATGCGCTCCACCCGCAGTTCCCGGTAGAACCGCTCGGCCACGTTCTCCCGCATGTAGCCGCGCCCGCCGAAGACCTGGACCGCACGGTCGGCGACCCGCCCGGCCATCTCCGAACAGTAGAGCTTGGCCATCGAGCACTGAGCGTGAGCCACCTTGACGTCGCCGCCGCGGTCGATGCCGCGAGCGGTCTCATATGCCAGCGACCTGGCGGCGAACAGTTCCGTGAGGCTGTCCGCGAGCATCCCGGCGACCAGGCCGAACTCGCTGATCGGGTGGCCGCCGACCTGCCGGGTGGCGGCGAACGCCGTCATCTCGGCGGTGAGCCGTTCCGCCGCGCCGAGGCAGCGGGCCGCGACCATCAGCCGCTCGAACCGGAACCACTCGTAGGCGAAGGTCATCCCGTCGCCCTCCGCGCCGACCAGGTTGGCGGCCGGCACCCGGACGTCGGCGAAGGCGACGATCGGGTGATGGTGGCTGATCGTGTGCGAGTACGCCGGGGTGCGGACCACGCTCACGCCGGGGCTCGGCAGGTCCACGAAGAACATGGCGTGCTCGCCGTCATGGGGCCCGCCGTCCAGCTTGGCCTGCACGAAGGCGTAGTCGGCGGTGTTGAACGAGGTCACGTGCCACTTGACGCCGTTGAGCAGGTAGCCGTCGCCATCCCGGCGGGCGGTCGCCTGGATGGCCGCCACGTCGGACCCGGCGTCCTCCTCGGTGATCGCGTAGCACTCCTCGCGCTCGCCGCGGATGGTGGGCCTGACGTACCGCTCGATCTGGTCGGCCGTGGCCACCTCCGGCAGCCAGGAGGGGGGGGTCGACACGGCCCAGGCGAGTGCGTTGGTCACCCGCCCCACCTGTTCCTGGACCAGCACCTGCTGGAGGGTGGTGCACCCGCCGCCGCCGAGTTCCCGGGGCATGTTCGTGGCGCACAGCCCCAGCTCGCGGGCGCGGGCGGCGTGGGCGGTCACCACGTCGGCGGGTAGTTCGCCGCCCGCTAGCTCGGCCGCTTCCTCGTGCGGGATCACCTCGTCCGCGAAGGTGCGGGCACGCGCCTGGATAGCAAGGTCTTCGCCTGTCAGCCCGTACATCGCGTTCCTTGCCTGGTAGGTGACGCATTCTTGACTGACTGTTCAGTTTATGCCAGCATCGGGCTCGTGCCAATGCCCACGCCCGGCCTTCCGGACAGCGCCGACGCGGTGGTCGTCGGCGGCGGGACCATCGGCGGCTGGTGCGCCTACTTCCTCCGGCGCGCGGGCCTGGAGCGGGTCGTGCTGCTGGAGAAGGGCGTACTCGGCCAGGGGGCGAGCAGCCGGGCGGCCGGCATCGTCCGGATGCAGGGCGGGACGCCCACCGCGGTGCGCCTCGGCCAGTGGTCCCGCGGCTTCTACCTGGGCCAGCGGGACGAACTCGGCATCGACTCCGGCTTCGTCAGCCAGGGCTACCTGCTTCCCTGCTTCACCGACACCGAGGTAGCCGCGGCCAGGGACCGGATGGCCATGCAGTCCTCGCTGGGGGTACCGGTGCGCTGGCTGGACCCGGCCGAGGCGGACGCGGTCAATCCCACGCTCGCGCCGGGCCGCACGCTGGGCGGCACCTTCTGCGCCGACGACGGCTACCTCAGCCCGCCGCGCAACGTGACCGCGTACACGGTGGCCCTCGCCATCAGCGGCGTCCACGTGTGCGAGCGGGTCGTCTTCACCGGCCTCGTGATGGCGGGCGGGGCGGTCGACGGGGTGGAGACCAGCGCCGGGCGGATCACCACCCCGCTGGTCGTGCTCACCGGCGGGCCGAAGCTGGCCGCGGTGGGAAGGCTGGCCGGGATCAGGATCCCCGCCGGCGGGGTGCGGCACCAGGTCGCCGTCACCGAACCGCATCCCGACCTGCGCCCCGACCGGGTACCGATGGTTTTCGACCTGGTGGCCGGCCTGTACTGGCGCCCCGATGAGGGCGGGCTGCTGTTCGGGATGAGCAACCCGGACGAGCAGCCGGGCGAGAACGTGTCGGTCGATGAGGCCTACCTGGCGCGCATGCGGGAGCGGCTCGCCACCCTGGTGCCGGTCACCGCGGGGCTCGGGCTGCGCAGGACCTGGGCGGCGACGATCGACTACACGCCCGACCACCTGCCGATCATCGGCCCGGCGCTCGGCGCGCACGGCACGCTGGCCGGGGTCACGGTCGCCTGCGCCGGTGGCGCGGGCATGATGTGGGGGCCGGCGGTCGCCCGGGTGGCCGCCGATATGGCGCTCACCGGCACCTCCGAGGTCGTGGATGCGTCCTGCCTCGGCCTGGACCGGTTCGACGAAACCGGCCGCAGCCGGCTGGCCACGGACCCGATCGCCCTGCCGTTCCCGGAGGAGGCACCGGAGCAGGCGCTTGGCAAGAGCTGACCGATCAACTGAGAGGACGGTGCACAGCCCATGACCGACACGACCGCGGCCACGCCGTTCCTGACCGGCGCGATCGCCGCCGACCTGGAGGACTGGGGGCCGCTGGAGGAGGCCACCGGCGGGCCCATGCGGACCACGGGCAGGACGCTGTGGGCCGACGGCGACCAGGAGGTCGGGGTATGGGAGTGCACGCCGGGGCCCTCGCACTGGAGGCTGGAGACCAACGAGGTGGTCTACGTCCTGTCCGGGCGGATGACGGTCACACCGGATGGCGGCCAGCCGCAGGACGTCGGCCCCGGTGACACCGCGGTGTTCCCACGCGGCTGGCAGGGCGACTGGCAGATCCACGAGACGATCCGCAAGCTGTACGTCCTGTTCTGAAACGCGCCCCGGTCAAGGTCGCGTTATTCTTGTACCTCCCCGGGGTAAAGTCGCGTTCTCCCGGGAGATCCGGGGCATGCCCGCCGGCATGCCGCAGGCCGATGACAGCGCCGGAAGCGATCCGGGCGGGCGTCTGGGGGGCGCGTTGAGCTACGGTGTGCGGTCCGAGATGAAACCACACCGCGGGCCGCGGGCCTTCAACCCGCTCCGGGTGGGCAGCCTGGAGGCCGCCGTATGGGTGGCCTACTACCGCCGGGAGTGGGCCCGCTTCCTGGTGCTGTCCGTTCTGGTGGTGCGCAGCGCGTTCGGGATGGACTGGATCAGGACGGTGCACGGGGCCTGGCTGGTGCTGCGGGCCAACCAGCTGTGGGCACCGCCCGAGCTCGGCAGCGACGTCGCGGGTGCCCGCCGGTGCATGCGCCGCTTCTACGCCCTGCTGCGCCTGACGCACGGGGTTCCCGCCAACCCGGCCCGCGCCGCCGACCTGGAGGTGGAGTGGTGGGGGGTGCACCGCCGTCACCAGCGGGGGGAGAACGGGGACGCCAAGCCGCTGGTGGACGCGCTGTCACGCCTGTACGCCTTCAGCTTCGGGATCGACGAGGCGGCGCTCCGGCCGGCCGCCGAGTACCGGGCGCGGGCGATGGACATGGTGGACGAGTGGGTGACGGAGGGCCGGCGGATGGACAGCCCGCTGCTCCCGCCCATGCGCGCCGCCCTTGTCCGCTCCTACGCGGCCCTGCTGGCCGCCGTGCACCGCTGACGCGGCGCGGGCCGGAGGCCGGACCTCAACGGCACCGGCGGACCGCCAGCGCGTCCACCGCGACCGCGCCGGCCGGGCCGCAGATCAGCGGGTTGATGTCGAGCGCTTCGAGCTGGCCGCCGAGTTCGCACGCGATCGTCGAGACCGCGACGATCGCGTCGGCCACCGCGCGGGTATCGGCGGGCTGCTGCCCGCGCACCCCGGCCAGCAGTTGGGCCACGCGCAGGCGGCCGAGCGCGCCCAGCGCCCGAGCCGGGTCGACCGGCGGCAGCGCCACGGCCCGGTCGGCCAGGAACTCGACCAGCAGGCCGCCGGCCCCGATCACCACCAGGGGCCCGAGGTCGGGGTCGCGGGTGATGCCGAGGGCGAGTTCGGTGCCCGGGGCGGCGGTCTCGCAGACGAGCACCCGCGGCCCGAGGCGGGCGGCCATGTCGGTGTAGGCGGCGCTCAGCCCGGCCGGGTCGCCGATGCCGAGCACGACCCCGCCGGCGTCGGACTTGTGAGCGATGCCGGGCCGGCCGGTCTTGAGCACCACCGGGTACCCGATCCGGGCGGCCGCGGCGAGCGCGCCGTCGGCGGTATCGGCCGGGCCGATCCTGGGCACCCCGATCCCGTAGGCCTGCAGCAGCGCGAACAGCGCGGCGCCGTCCGGCTCCTCGCGTTCCAGCGCCCGCGCCCAGTGGTCCCGCCGCCGCTCGTCGAGGCGCGGCGGGTCCGCGCGCGCCGGCCGGGCCGCGTGCTCGAGCAGGTGGTGCAGGGCGAGCAGCCCGCTGCGCGTGCCCTCGAGCACCGGGATCCCCTCCCTGCGCAGCCACGCCGCCGCTTCCGGGTCCACGGTGGCGGCGATGTTGGCCAGGACCACGAGCGGCTTGGCGGTGCGCGCGGCGGCGGCGCTCACCGCGAGCGGGTAGGAGCGGTCGCCGTCGAACTCGGGGGCCAGGTCCACGGCGAGCGCCACCGCCGCCACCGCCGGGTCGTCGGCCAGCGCGGTCAGCGACTCGGTCAGCTGCTGCTCGGCCTCGTGGCTGCCGTTCCACATGTCGAGCGGGTTGTCCGCCTCCAGGCCGGGATCGAGGACAGCGGCGAGCCGCTCCCTGGTGGCATCGCTGATCGCCGCGAACGGCACCGCCAGCTCATCCGCGAGGTCGGCGGTGTGGGCGCGCTCAAGACCGGAGTCGTGGACCGTGGCGATCCCGGGCGTGGCGGTCCCGGGCGTGACTGTCCCCGGCGTGACAGGCCCGGGCGCGGCGGGCTGGGCGACGCGGCGCCCGATTGCGAACAGCTCGAGCGTGTCCGCCATCTCAGCGAAATCGCCGACCCGGTGCACGCCGTAGGCGTCGGCGAGCGCCTCCCAGCCGGCGTCCTGGCCGGCCAGCGCACCGGAATGGGCGGTCACCATGGCCCGCCCGGCGGCCGAGGAACCGGCGGTCAGCAGCACGACCGGGATGTCCGCGGCGCGGGCTGCCGCGAGGACCTCCCGCAGCAGCGCGGGGTCGCGGATGGCCTCCAGCACCAGGCCAAGCACCCGGGTCTGCGGCAGGCTCAGCGCGTAGCGCGCATACGCGGCGGCCGGGGTGACGAGTTCCTGGCCGGATGAGACGGCCAGGGTGAAGCCGATCTCCCGCCGGGTGCGGAGCAGGGCGGAGAACACCGAGCCGGAGTGGGTGATCAGGGCGATGGGCCCGGCTGGCAGCGGGTCCGGCTCGACGTAGCCGACGGCGCGCAGCCCGTAGACGACGTTGACGAATCCCATGCAGCCGGCCCCGCAGACGGCCATCCCCGCCGTGCGCGCGATGTCGGCGATCCGCGCGCGCAGCCCGGCCGTGCCCGGCGCGATGGCCGGGACCTCGTAGGCGCCGCCGAAGATCACCGCCGACCTGTCGCCCCGCAGCGCCGCCAGGCTGAGCTGCTCCGCCAGCACCGAGTCCGGGACGCCGAGCAGGACGAGGTCGACCTTTTCCGGCAGGTCGGCGAGGGACGGATGGCAGGGCCACCCGGCTATCCGCTGGTAGCGCGGATTGACAAGGTAGGTCCGCGGCGCGGCCGGGCTCCGGCTGACCTCGGCCACCATCCGCTCGCCGAGGCTGCCGGGGCGTGAGCTGGCACCGACCAGCGCCACGCTGCGCGCCTCCAGCATCGCGAGCAGAGCCGGGCGGTACGTGCCATCCTCGTCCCGCCCGGTAGCTTCGCTGGCCGGGATCACCGGGCCCGCTGCCGTCGGCGGGCGGCCTTCTTGTCGGCGATGGCCGCCTTGGCCGCCTGCATCCCGGGGATGCCGCACACACCGCCGCCGGCGTGGGTGGCCGAGCTGGCGTAGTACAGGCCGGGCACCGGGGTGCGGTAGTCCGCGTAACCGGGGGCCGGGCGCATGTGGAAGAGCTGTTCCAGGGACAGCTCGCCGTGGAAGATGCTGCCGCCGATCAGGCCGTAGTCGTGCTCCATGTCGTAGGGGCCGACGAGATCGGTGTGCAGGATCGAGCTCTTGAAGTTCGGCGCCACCTCGTTGTAGCAGTCGATCATGCGGTCGGCGTAGGCCTGAAGCTCCTCGGTGTGTGGCTCGGCGTGCCAGTCGGCGGGAACCCACTGGGTGAACAGCGACATGATGTGCGTGCCCTCCGGGCACAGGGTCTTGTCGAACGAGGTGGGGATGACCCCGTCGCTGAACGGCCGGGCGGCGGGCCGGCCCTCGCGTGCGTCCTGGAACGCCCGCTCGATGTACTCCATGCCGGGCGCCATCTCCACCGACCCGGTGTGGTGCTCGCCCAGGCTGGTGCCGGGGTCGGCGGTGAAGTCCGGCAGCTCGGCAAGGGCCAGGTTGATCTTCACCACGCCGCTGCGCGACTTCCAGCGCTCGATGTCGCTCACGAAGTCGTCGGGCAGGTTCTCGCGGCCCACGTGGGCGAGGAAGGCGGTCTGCGGGTGCAGCGACGTGACGACCACGCCCGCCCGGATCTCCTCGCCGTTGTCGAGCACCACGCCCGCCGCACGGCCGCCTTCCAGCAGCACCCGGGCAACCCGGGCGCCGGTGCGGACGGTCGCGCCCCGCTCCCGGGCGGCGCGGCCGATCGCGTCGGCGACCGCGCCCATGCCGCCCTCCTGGAAGCCCCAGTTGCCGAGATGGCCGTCGCCGATGTCGCCGATGGAGTGGTGGGCCATCACATAGGCGGTGCCCGGCTCGTAGGGCCCGGCCCAGGTGCCGATCACCCCGTTGACCGCGAGCGCGCCTTTGACCTGCGGTGATTCGAACCAGTCGTCGAGCAGGTCGGCGATGCTCATGGCCATCAGCCGGGTCACGTCGGCGATCGTCCGGACGTCCAGCCCGCGCTGGCGCCAGGCCAGGCGGAGGGTTTCCCTGAGATCACCAGGCTTGTGGGAGCCGAGCTTCGGCGGCACGGTGAGCAGCAGCGGGCCGAGCACGTCGGCCAGACCCTCCAGCCACGCGTCCCAGCGGGGCATGGCCTCGGCGTCCTTGCGCGACCACTTGGACACCTCCGCGTAGTTGCGCTTGGCGTCGTCGGCGTACAGCTTGATCGAGCCGCCTTCGGGGAAGGCCTGGTAGTACGGGCCCATGGGGAAGACCTTGTACCCGTGCCTGGGCAGGTCGAGGTCGCTGATGATGCTCGGTGGCATCACGCCCATAACGTACGACAGCCGCGTCACCCGGAACTCCGGTGCGTCGGGCCAGGGCGCCTCGGTGGTGGCGGCCCCGCCGGTGGCGTCCCGGGCCTCGAGCACCAGGGTGCGCGCACCCGAGCGGCCCAGGTAAGCGGCCGCGACCAGCCCGTTGTGACCCCCGCCGATGACGATGGCGTCGAATGCTGAAGCCATGAGCGCGACCTCCGGGCTTTGGCCAGGATTTGACTGAATGTTCAGTCTAGAAACCTGGTAGCGTTGCGACAAGGGTGCGGTGGATCCAAAGAGTAAGCGCCCACAGCGCTATTGTCGGCGAGGATGTTTCCATGAGGCAGCGGGCTGATGGCTCAGGCACGGCCGACCAGCGCAAGGAGCAGATGCTCCGGGCGGCGTTGGAGGTCATCGACGAGCGCGGATATCCGGAGACCCGGATCGCGGATGTGGCCGAGCGGGCCGGCACCAGCCCCGCCCTCGTCATCTACTACTTCAAGACCAAGAACCAACTCCTGACCGAGGCGATGCGGTTCTCCGAAGACAGGTGGTACGAGACCGGAACCGGTCGGCTGGCGGCGATCGACACCGCGGCCGGGCGGCTGGAGGAACTGGTCGCCATGACCTGCCTGCCCGAGGCGGACACCGAGCCCAATGAGTCGTGGCTGGTCTGGCTCGACCTGTGGGCGCAGGCGGGGCGGCACCCCGAGGTGGCCGGGGTCCGGCAGAAGTTCGACGAGCGCTGGCGGGAGACGATCTCCTCCATGGTGCAGGAGGGCCAGGAGGCCGGCGAGTTCGGCCCGGTCGCCCCGGCCGACTTCGCCGTGACCCTGTCGGCGCTGCTGGACGGGTTCGCTGTCCAGATCGCCCTGGATGACCCTACGGTGGACGCAGCGAGGGCGTACGAGCTGAGCATGCGTTTCGCTGCGGGGGAACTGGGGTTCACCTGGGATCCCCAGCAGCGCGCTGGCGGCGAGGGGGACGCTCGCAGCCGCCTGGCCGGCGAGCGCGCGGCCCGTGGGCAGGGGAACGGGTCGTTAGCAGGGAGGTAGGTGCGATGGCCGGAGGCCGGATAGAGCTGGTCGCGCTCACCAAGCGCTTCACCGACATCGCGGTGGACCGGATCGACCTGACCGTGGACAGCGGCGAGTTCTTCTCGCTGCTCGGCCCCTCGGGGTGCGGGAAGACGACCACCCTGCGGCTCATAGCCGGGTTTGAGCAGCCGACCGAGGGCACCATCTTCCTCGATGGCGTCGAGATGACGAACATCCCGCCGCACCGGCGCAACGTCAACACGGTGTTCCAGAGCTACGCGCTGTTCCCGTTCCTCTCGGTGTTCGACAACGTCGCCTTCGGGCTGCGCAACCGCCGCCTCACCAAGGCCGAACTCGCGAGCCGGGTACGGGCTGCGCTCGACCTGGTGCAGCTGACCGGGTACGAGAAACGGCGGCCGGGGATGCTTTCCGGCGGCCAGCAGCAGCGGGTGGCCCTGGCCCGCGCGCTCGTGCTCAACCCCTCGGTCCTGCTCCTGGATGAGCCGCTCGGGGCGCTCGACGCCAAGCTCCGCCGGGCGCTGCAGGTCGAGCTCAAAGCGCTCCAGGAACGGGTCGGCATCACGTTCCTCTACGTCACCCACGACCAGGAGGAGGCGCTCACGATGTCCGACCGGCTGGCGGTGATGAACGCCGGCCGGATCGCGCAGATCGGCGGCCCCCGCGCCGTCTACGAGGAACCCGCCGACACGTATGTGGCCGACTTCCTCGGGGTGTCGAACCTGATGGAGGTCGAGGTGGTGGAGCGCGGCCCCGGCTCGCACTGCCGCGTCAGGCTCGGTGACATGACGCTCGCCGTGGAGCGGGGCGAGGTGGATTCGGTGGGGCCCGCGCACGCGCTGATCCGGCCCGAGCGGGTGCGGATCGAGCCCTACTCCCAGGACGGCCCGGCAGGGCCGAACCGGGTGCCGGCCATGATCGAGCGGCTGGTGTTCCTCGGCGCCTCCACGCAGGTGATGCTGCGGCTCGCCCCGGGCGCGCTGCTGCAGATGCTGGTGCCCAACGACGGCGCCGAGGCCGCGCTCTCCCAGGGCACGCCGGTGCACGCGTTCCTCGCCCCGGACGCGCTGCGGGTGCTCGGCGGCGCCACCAGGGACGTGCCGGTCGCCGCCGAAGAGGACCCGCTCCCGGCCCGCTGAGCTAGCGCTTCCGGCCCACCCCGCCCCACATGGCGGCGGGGCTCCTGGCCTGGATCTCGGAGTCGGGCCGCCATTGCTGGATGCGCACCATTCCCGGCTCGACCAGTTCGAGGCCGTCGAAGAAGCGCGCGACTGCGCCGCGTGTGCGGTAGGTGCCCTTCTGCGCGACGAGCCGGTTGAGGCGCAGCCTCACCTTGGCCTGCTTTTCCGGCTCGATATCCGACGCCACGTGTGACAGCGCCAGGTAGCTCCCCGGCGGGACCGCGCTCATCAGCTTGGCGACGATCGCATGCGGGTCCTCGTCGTCGCCGATCAGGTGCATCACCGCGATGAGCATGACGGCGACCGGGGCCGAGAAGTCGAGCGTCCCGGTCACCTGCTGCAAGATCGCGTCGACGTCGCGGAGGTCGGCGTCGATGTAGTCGGTGGCGCCCGCCTTGCTGCTGGTCAGCAGGGCGCGCGCGTGCGCGAGGATGATCGGGTCATTGTCGACGTAGACGATGCGGCTTTCCGGTGCCACCTCCTGGGCGACCTCGTGCGTGTTGGTGGCCGTCGGAATGCCGGTGCCGATGTCGAGGAACTGACGGATCCCCGCTTCGCCGGCGAGGTAGCGCACCGCCCGGGCGAGGAAGGCACGGTTCGCCCGCGCCGAGGACGCCAGGTCCGGGTAGGCCTCCATCGCCGCGTCGCCCGCCACGCGGTCGGCCGCGTAGTTGTCCTTGCCGCCGAGCCAGTAATCGTATACCCGGGCGATGTGCGCGACATCGGTGTCGAACGGCGGCACCTTGGCGTGACCGGGCCGGAGGCCGCCGTCCGGCCCCCCCGGCCCCGCTGCGCTACCGGTCGTCACTGCTCTCTTCCTGACGATCCACGGGCCGCGTGCGGCCCCGCCCGCCGGGGCGGGCGTGCCGCTCAGCCCTTGCGTCCCATTCCGCCCCAGAGGGCCGCCGGGCTCTTGGCCTCCTTCTCGGTGTTGGGCCGCCACTGCTGGACGCGCACCATACCCGGTTCCACCAGTTCCAGGCCATCGAACAACCGTGCCACCTGTGCCTGGGTGCGGAACGTGACCTTCTCCGCCATGAGCTTGTTCAGGCGCACGGCCATCTCGGCCATGGCCTCGCGCTCGATGTCCGCGGCCGGGTGCGAAATGACCAGGTAGCTGCCGGGCGGCACGGCCTTGACGAGTGTGGTCACGATCCCGTACGGGTCGTCGGCGTCGTCGATGTGCTGCAGGATGGCCATCAGCATGATCGCTACTGGCTGGGAGAAGTCAAGCGTGCGGGCCGCCTCAGCCAGGATCCGCCCGGCGTCGCGCAGGTCGGCGTCGATGTAGCTGGTGTGCCCCTGCTCGCCGCTGACCAGCAGCGCCCGGGCATGCGCCAGGACCACCGGGTCGTTGTCCACGTAGACCACGTCGCAGCCGGGCGCGACCGACTGCGCGACCTCGTGCGTGTTGTTCGCCGTCGGGATGCCGGTGCCGACATCCAGAAACTGGCGGATTTTCGCGTCTTTCGCCAGATAACGCACTGTGCGGGCCAGAAAGGCGCGATTGGCGCGAACCGAGTAAACGATATCTGGATAGGCCTGGATCGCCTGCTCACCGGCAGCCCGGTCGGCGGCGAAATTGTCCTTGCCGCCGAGCCAGTAATCATAAACGCGCGCGACGTGCGCGACGCTGGTGTCGATCGACAGCGGCATCTCGTGACCCAAGGATGCGGCATCGTCGCGCGCTTCCTCTGTTGCCGGGGTGTGCTTCCTGGTCACTTGATGGGCCTTTCTCCGTGGCGCCGGGAGCCCACCGGCCGATGCCATCTGGGTTGACCGGCGCCGGCGGCGGTCGTCGGTGACCGCCCCGCTGGCGGTCTAGATCTCCTGGATGATCTCTTTGATGAAGCGCGTGGTGGCGGCGGGGGTGTGAGCCTCCGCGCTGAGCAGGTTCATGACCTCCATGTAGTGGTCCACGTCCCTGCGGTCTTCCAGGTAGAGGGCACTGGTGAGGTGCTCGAGGTAGACGACGTCAGGAAGGTCCGGCGCCGCGAAACGCAAGATGGTGAAGGACCCTCCCGCCGCCGCGTGACCTCCGCGGCGGAACGGCACGACCTGGATGGTGACGTGGGGGAGGGCGGCCGCCTCCAGCAGGTGTTTGAGCTGAGTGCGCATCACCTGGCGTCCCCCGATCGGCCGCCGCAGCGCCGCTTCGTCGATGACGAACCATACCCGGGGCGGATCCGCGCTGGTGAGCACCTCCTGGCGCCGCATGCGCAGGCTGACCCTGCGCTCGGTCTCGTCGGTGGAAGCGGAGCCGTACCCGAGCGTGGTGACGGCGTGCGCATAGTCCTCGGTCTGGAACAGCCCGTGCACGAACTGGAGCTCAAAGCTGCGGATGAGCGAGGCGGCCGTCTCCAGTCCCAGATACGGCTCGAACCAGTCGGGGAGAATGTCGCTGTACTTGGCCCACCAGCCGGGGCTGTTGGCCTGGCGGGCCAGCGCAAGCATGCCGGCGCGCATCCGTTCGTCGGTCACGCCGTACAGCGTGAGCAGGTCCGCGACGTCCCGCTCCTTGAACCCCACCCGCCCGTGCTCGATGCGGCTGATCTTCGACCGGGAGCCACGGATCTCATACGCCGCCTCGTCCGGCGTGATGCCGCTCTCCTCGCGCAGCCGCCGGAGCTGGTTCCCGAGCATGATCCGAAGGACGGTCGGGCCGCCACGAGGCTCGTCCAGGGCCGGCTTGCCGGGCAGTTCGTCGCTCGGCTGAACCGCAGTCATCCTGGCTCCGGGGACCGGTTGATTGACAGTCAGAGCCCACTCCAGATGGACGGCCAACGGCGCGCCGCGCACTGAGCGGAATCCGGGAGAACCTGGGCCCGCCCGGCGGCCGGGCGCACTCAGCACGATATCACCGTGGGGCCGTCCTGTCGTGACCCGTGTGGGTTCGCCTGGATAACGGCGCCAAACCGTGATGAATTAACTGATCAGCGCGCCGAACTCGCCGTTCTTTTAGTCCGGGAACGTGGGCCATCTCTACTCGCGGGTAGGACGTGCCGGGTCGCCGCCCGCGCAGGTCAACGGACCACTACGCAACGCACGCCTGCAAGGCCACCCGACCATGCCGATGCATGTGCATTTGGCTTTGCACAGCGGTGCATAATGGTGGCGGGTGGGGCCCCCACCGCGGGCTCGGCCGCGGTGGGCACCGGGGGGCCGGTCCTGGGCGGCCCCGGCACGAGAACTGCCGGGGCCGCTCAGTCAGTCCCGGCGATGGTCGTGATCGCCTCGACCTGGCCGCCCCGTTCGCCGCGGGTCATCCAGCGGTAGCCGATATAGCCGATGATCACAATGACGAGCGACATGACCAGCATGATCGTGCCGAGGGCGTTGAGCGCTGGCCGTCCGTTGCCGCCCTTCTGCTGCGAGTAGATGTACACCGACATCGGCGTGTTACCCGAGTTGGAGTTCAGCAGGTCCACGAGGACGAAGTCGTCGATCACGCTGGAGAAGACCAGCACCGCGCTGGCGAAGATGGCCGGAGTCAGCAGCGGCATCATCACGCGGCGCATCACCTGCATGTGGGTGGCGCCGAGGTCGGCGGCCGCCTCCTCGTACTGCTTTCCGATCGTCACCAGCCTGGCCTGGACGATGATCGCCGGCCAGCTCAGGTTCCAGGTGACGAGCGAGAGCGTCTCCGCGAGCGTGCCGAGCCCCACCGACGTGAACAAGGCGGTGAACACGAAGAAACTGGCCACGCCGAAGATGAGCTCGGGAATGACGAAGGAAAGGATCATCGCGAAATTGGCGGTCGCCGACGTGTAGCTGCGCCACCGGTTGATCCCAAGCGCGAATGCCACGCCCAGCGGCACGGTGATCAAGGTGACATAGACGGCCAGGCGCACGGTCTGCAGCACCGCGGCGTGCAGGTTCGGGTCGTGCAGCACCGAGTTCACCGGGTCGGCGAAGTACCAGCGCCAGGAGAAGCCCTGCCAGACGCTCTGCGACTGGCCGTTGTTGAAGGAGAAAAGGACCGCGATCCCGACCGGCACCAGCGACCAGAGGAGGTAGACCCAGGTGAACCCCTCGAGGAACCACGGGTGACGCCACGGGTTGTGCCGCGGCCGCAGCCTGCGCAAACCGGACCGGGCCGCGGTGTCCGCGCGGTCCGCCGGGGCCGGCCTGGCGGTGGCGGCGGTCACACCGCCTCCCGCGACGTCCGGTTGGTTCGCACCACGTAGTAGATCATCGGGATCATCAGGGCGAGCAGGAAGAACAGCGAGATGACGGCGCCCTCGCCCTGCAGCCCCGGCGTACTGAGCTGGTTGTTGATGACGTTGCCCAGCATGGTCGTGCCCGTGGTGCCGGACAGCAGCTGGTTGGTGTAGTAGTCACCCAGCATGGGCAGCACGGTGATCAGCATGCCGGTCAGGATCGCCTGCCTGGACATCGGCAGCGTCACCCGGAGGAAGGTGCGGATTCGGCTGAGCCCGAGGTCGCGGCCGGCCTCGATGAGCGCGGGGTCGATCCGGTCCAGCCCGGCGTAGAGCACCAAGATCAGGTACGGGATGTAGCCGTAGACGAGCCCGAGTATCACCGTCATCGGCAGCCCGCTGAGCCAGTTGAAGGGGCCTAGGCCCACCACGCCGAGGGCCTTGTTCACGTACCCGTCGTTCTGCAGCAGGCCGACCCAGGCGAGCATGCGCATCATGTAGCTGATCCAGAAGGGCGCGATCAGCAGGACCAGGAACAGCCCCTTGCGGCGGCCGGCGAACCTGGCCACGAAATATGCGGTGGGGTAGGCGATCAGCAGCGCCAGCAGCGACGCCACGGCCACGTAGATCAGGGTCCTGATGATGATCGGACCGATGAACGCGCCGGTGCCGGCGAGATCTCGCCATGCCGCGCTGAGGTTCGCCGAGCTCCAGTTCAGCGGGTTCCAGACCGCGACCGGGTACCCGAACACCGGGTTCACGTATCCCGCCGCGATCGCGATCATCGTATAGAAGGGCACGATGAACAGCACCAGCAGCCAGAGGATTCCGGGCGCGGCCAGGGCGACCCAGAACAGCCGGTGCGGCTCCTTGGGCCGTCCCGGCCTGGCCAGCCCCGGCCTGGGCAGCCGTGTCTGCTGTGCCGCCACGCCTAGCCGCCTACGCGGCCTTCACGCGCTGCCAGGCCTGCTCCCACAGGGCGTTCGCGGTCACCGGGATCTGCAGCTCCATGACTCCCTTCCGGAAATCGGAGGGGAGGACCGTGGTGGACATCAGGGATTCCGGCAGGAGTTGCTCCTGCACGAGGCGCTGCGGCGTGATCCCGTTGAGCGGCTGCATGTAGCCGGTGTACTCGTAGTTCGTCAGGCCATTGTGCAGGTCGAGCATGTAGTTGATGAACAGGTGGGCGAGCACCGGGTTCTGCGCGCCCTTGAGGATCGCGATCAGGTCGTTGCCGACCGGTCCCCGCCCGTCGGTGGGGAACCAGTACCCGACCACGTCGACCGGTACGCCCTTGGGCATGTAGGAGGCCGCCGGCGCCATGTCGCCGGACCAGGAATGGTGGATCCAGATCTGGCCGGCCGGGACGTTGGTGTAGTCGTTGTTGTCGATGTGCACGTTCGTGAGGTGAGCCAGGTCCAGCAGGGACGCGCCGGACGCGGCGATCTGGCTGGGGTTGGTGGTGTTCAGGTTGTAGATGCCGTTCTTCATCAGCCCGAGGCTGATGCCCTCGCGGTAGTCGTCGAGGATCGCCACCTTGCCCTTGTACTTGGGCTGCCAGAGCATGGACCACGGGTTGGCCATCGTGTAGGGGTTCTCCGGCACGTGGTCCTTCCGCCACGAGATGCCGGTCGTGTAGATCGTGTACGGCGCCGTGTAGTGCCACTTGCCGTCGTAGAAGGGGTTGGTGAAGTCCGACCAGGCCTGGTTGATGTTCGGGACGTAGCTGTGGTTGATCGGCTGGATCATCTTGCCCATCACCAGCTGGCCCATCAGGTCGATGGTCGGGAAGAAGATGTCGAAGTTCACCTGCCCGGACCGGAGCTTGGCCATGGCCGCGTCCGTGTTCTGGAACGTGGTCACCTCGACCTTGCAGTTGTACTTCTTGCCGAAGTCCTTCAGGCACTGCTGGTTGATGTAGGCGACCCAGTTGTAGAGCTTCAACGTGGCGCCCTGCTCCGGCTGGAGGCCGCTCTTGATCGCCTTGTTGTCCGGGAAGATCGGCCAGGTCACCGGGTGGTTGGGCCGCGGCAGCGGGATCGCGTTCGCGCCGGAGGCGTCGGCCGTGGGCTGGTTGGAGTTGCAGGCGGCCAGCAACGGGCCGAGCCCGCTCGCGAGCAGCCCGGCGCCGGCGCTCTGCCGCAGGAAGCTCCGCCGGGACAGCCCCGGGCGCCGCGTGCCGTCCTCCGACCAGCCTTCTCTCGGATGCATCGTCAGGTCACCTCTCCTCAGGCGGCCGCTTGGATGCTCACTCGTCCGGCCGCCGCCTGACTGAACGGTCCGTCAATACGTCGTACCTCTCTACATGTACCGGCCGCAAGGCTTTCTTTGTAACACTTCCGCCTACCCGCTGACCGCCTGGGCGAAGTCGGCGAAGTTCGCGATGAGGCGATCGATGTCGCTCTCGTCGTGCTGGACGGAGATGAGCCACTGCTCGGTCTTCCCCCACGGCGGCAGGAAGACCCCCCCGTTGTGCTGGAACAGCCAGTGGGCCTGGCTGTACCGGTCGTCGATCTCGAGGAACCCCCGGTAGTCGCGAACCGGCTCGGGGGAGAAGACCACGCATCCCTTGGCGCCCGCCGACACCACGTGCGCGGCCAGGCCGCGGCGGGCTATGTGGCGTTCCAGCCCGGTGACCGCGCGCGCCCGCAGCCGCTCGATCCGCTCGTAGGCCTGGTCGGTGGCCACCTCGCAGAGCATGGCCCGGGCTGCCGCCATGGCCAGCGGGTTGCCGTTGAAGGTGCCGACCTGCTCGTAGTCGCCGTTGGCGACGTGCTCCATCACCGGCGCCGACCCGCCGATCGCGGCGACGGCGATCCCGCCGCCAAGCGCCTTGGCCAGGCAGGTGATGTCGGGGACGACGCCGGTCACGCCGGTGGCCCCGCTCGGCCCCGCGGTCAGGCCGGTCTTGACCTCGTCGAAGGTGAGCAGCGCGCCGTGGGCGCGCAGCAGGTCCCTGAGCGCGGCCAGGTAGCCGGGCTCGGGCTCGATGATCCCCGCGTTCATCATGATCGGCTCGATGATCATTCCGGCCACGCCGTCCCGGTGCTCGTCGAGCAGCCGGGCGACGCTGTCCAGGTCGTTGAAGCCGGCCACAAGGGTCAGCCTGATGATCGCGTCCGGGATGCCGGTGCTGGCCGGGAACGGCGTGGGCTTGTGGGCCGGGCCCACGTCTTCGGGCTCGGGGGTGACCGAGACCTGGACCGAGTCGTGATGACCGTGGTAGCAGCCCTCCACCTTGATGATCAGGTCCCGCCCGGTGATCGCCCGCATCAGGTGGACGGCGTCCATCGTCGCCTCGGTGCCGGAGTTGGCGAAACGCCACAGCGGCTGGCTGAACCGCCGGGCAAGCTCATCGGCGACGGCCAGCGCATCCTCGGTGGGCTGGGCGAAATGGGTTCCGCGGGTCACCTGGCGGCGGACCGCCTCGACGATCGCCGGATGAGCATGCCCGGCCAGGGCCGCCCCGTACCCGCCGTGCAGGTCCACGTACTCGTTGCCGTCGACGTCGTAGATCTTGGAGCCCCGGCCGTGGCTGAGCCAGACCGGCTGCGGGGCGGTGATCTGCCAGCTCGAGGTGACGCCGCCCGCCAGCACACGCTGCGCGCTCAGCGCCAGGCCGGCCGAGCCGGGCTGGCGCTCCTTGAAGATCCGCTCCTGCTCCGCGATGACGCCCTCCAGGTCCGCGGGCGGCCGCACCGAACCCTGTTCACCGCGCAACGGATTGCCCTGCTCGCCGCCCACTCGCCCGTCCTGGTCGCTGCGGGCCGGGATGTCCTGCTCACTGGCCACAACGCCCCCTGGGACTGACTGACCGTTCAGTGGACTGACTGAACGGTCAGTCTAGAACCGTGGCCTGGCGACGGCAAGTGCGGGTGGGCGTGCTAGGGCGTCAGCAGCGGGGCGCGGGCTTGCTGAAGCCCGTCGCGCCCGGGGTGGCGACGTAGTGGTCGGAGACCCAGTGCCGGTTTGAGATCTTGTCCCAGACAGGGGTCCCGCCCACCCGGGTTCCGGACTGCTGGCAGACCACCCAGGCGAGTGATCCGCCCGGCAGCCGGCCGGTGATGGCGTAGGAGCGCCCGGGGCCGCCCCGCTGGCTGAGCCCGCTGCCCGGAGTCACCTGGTACGGGTACCGGCAGCGGGTGACGGGGGCGCTGTAGCCGGTGTTCGACGGCGTATCGACGCGGAAGTCGGTGACGTAGGTGCCGTCGGTGAGCTTGTCCCACACCCTGGTGGTGCCGACGGCGGAGCCGGGTGCCTGGCACACGACCGCGAGCGCGGCCCCCGCCGGGTGCGTCGTCACCGTGGGGTAGGCCCCCGCGGGGCCGGTGCGCGCGGCGACCGGGTTGCCGCTCGTCACGTGGTACCCGAAGGCGGTGGTGGCGACCGGGGCGTCCAGGTTGTCCTCGTCGATGGTCAGCGTGACGCCGCCGTGCGTCTCGGCGAAGTCGGCGCGGAACTGCTTGGCCCGCTGGTGCACCGCCCAGCGGCTGCCGGGGACGCCGGCCCATCCAGTCAGCGACCGGCTCCCGTCGTAGCGGGCGATCCACAGCGCGTCCGGCCGGGCGTAGGAGGACGAGTTGTAGGCGTTCGCGAGGTCCCGCGCGCCCAGGTTGAGGTTCTCGTAGACGCCCGAGACGTACCCGAGCCGGTGGAGTTCCCTGGTCCAGGCGGACAGGAAGGTGAGCACGGCGTTCCGGCACGACGTGCCGCCCGGGGTGTAATGCTCCATGTCGTAGTAGATGGCGCTGCCTTCGATCATGCCCAGCGCCCAGGCCCGCGCCGCGGCGTTACCCGCCGCCCAGGTGCCCTCGGACGCCGCCACGGCCGGGACGATCTTCAGGTCGGTGGGCTTGCCGCCGCACGGCGGCTGCCGACCCTTGAAGACCGGGATCAGGCGCCAGCCGAGCGCCGACACCGCCCGGACCCAGCCGCTGGTGAGAGCCGGCTGGGAACAGGTGCGGTTCTGCCCACCCACGTACACGCCGACGGCGTGGTAGGGCGACGCGCCCCACGCCTGCATCGCGGCGAGTGGTGGCGCGGTGCAGGTGTCGAACGCGAGCCCGCGGTAGCGGGTCGCGCTCGCCCAGGCCGGGTAGCTGACCGTGGTCGCGGGCTCGGCGATGGCCGGGGCGGCGACGGCGGCGGCCGCGGCCATGGCGGCCGCGCCAGCCAGGGCGGGGCGCCACCAACGCGTCCAGCGGAACATGCAACCCCCGCCTGCCGGCCGGATCACCAGACACCCCAACGATGAACGAGAGTCAGCCGCGCCACAAGACTATTGGCCCGGCCGCGATGCCCGGGCGCGGCCGGAGCGCGCGGCCGCCAGCCGCCAGCCGATCAGAAAAAGGCCGAGGAACAGGGCCGAGACTCCGATGAACACGAGGTCGGTGCCCTGCCCGGAGATCACCCGCAGCGCCTGGCCGAACGCCACGGTCGCGAGCCACACGCCGACGCCGGTGGGCGCGAGTGCGGTCGGCCGGCGCCAGGCGCGGGTGGCGACCTCGCCGGCGGCAAGGCCAGCCAGGAACGGCCATGCGGTGCTCGTGATCCCGGCCAGGCCTTCCCCGGCGTGATGGCTGGCATGGCCGATCATGACGAAGACGAGCACGCAGCATACATCGGCGAGCACACCGAGGGCAGCACGCACAGGCTCAGGCTAGCCGCCGGGCCCGGCGTACACTGCGGGGGTGCCTGATCGTGGCGCGGCCGGCCGGCGTGTGCCCGGCTGATGGCTACCTTGCTGATCGTCCACCACACCGCGTCGCCCGCGCTGCAGGCGATGTTCGAGGCCGTCGTGTCCGGGGCGTCCACCGATGACGTCGAGGGCGTCGAGGTGGCCGTGCGGCCCGCGCTGACCGCGTCCGCGGCGGACGTGCTGACCGCCGACGGGTACCTGCTCGGCACCCCCGCCAACATCGGCTACATGTCGGGGGCGCTGAAGCACTTCTTCGACGGCATCTACTACCCCTGCCTCGAGGCGACCAAGCGCAGGCCGTACGCCTTGTACGTGCACGGCAGCTCGGACACCACGGGCGCGGCGCGCGCGGTGGAGTCGATCACCACCGGCCTGGCGTGGCGGCGGGTCCGGCCGCCGCTGTCCGTTATGGGGCCGCCGTCCGCTGCCGAGCTGGAGCAGTGCTGGGAGCTTGGCGCCGTCATGGCCGCTGAGCTCTCCGGCTGATCAATCGGGCGCGCCCTCCCGCCGGCGTTTGCGCCCGGGCCTGCGCGCCAGCCCCACCGCGCCGGCCACCGCCACCACCACCAGCGGGATGACCGTCAGCCCTGGGTCGGGAGACGCCGAGCGGCCGGTGGCCAGCAGCGAGCCAAGGAAGACCAGGTACGCGCCGATGATCAGGGCGCCGGTCGCACGGCGTACGCCGCTGTCACGGTAGGCGAACCCGAGCGAGCCCACCGTCATCACCAGGTACCACACGGCGATGAGAGTCGCATGGGGCGAGGGCGGCCCCAGCCCCGTGATCGTGGCGGGTATGAGCAGCCCGGCGGTCACGTTCAGCGCGTTGCTGTTCAGCGTGGTGCTCAGCATCGCGGCGCCCCGCCCCTTTGCCGCCAGGTAGACGGCGGCGACCGCGTTCGGCAGGCTGGTCACCGCGGCGAGGACGACGCCGCCCGTGATGATCTCGGGTACCCCAAAACGCGTGCCAAGCAGCGACGCAGCCCGCTCCATCGTCACGCTGGCCGCCACCACGACCACCAGGGCGGCCGCCGCGACGGCCACGTCCCGCCCACGCCCGTGCCGCGGGTGGATGACCTCCTCCAGCTCCTGCTCCTCCTCGGCAACGGCGTCCGCGAGCCAGGCTTCCCAGCGGCGCGTCACGGCCATCCGCTGCAGACGGGCGTGGCCGGCCGCGAGCACGAAGAGGTAGGGCAGCAGAACCGCGAGCACGGCGGCGAGCCCGGCCGCCGGGGGAAGCCAGCCCACCACCGTGACCAAGCAGGCCACCGCTATCCAGATGCCGACCACGCCACCGAGAAGGACGACCCGGCGGTGCAGCGCGATGCTCCCGGCGACCACCGCGCCCAGGCCGAGCAGCGCGGCCAGGTTGAACACGTTGGAGCCGATGACGACGCCGGCTCCGACATTTTGCTGGTGGGTGGCGAGAGCGGTGACGGCCGACGTGACCTCAGGCGCGTCCGCCGCCAGCGCCGCGACCATGCCGAGCAGGGCCTCGGACAGGCCCAGCCGCCCACCGATCCGTTCCAGGCGGGTGACGAGAACGTAGCTGGTGCCCAGGCTGACACCCGCGCCCGCCACGAAGGCGAGGACCGCGACAGCCACGGGCATCGGCCTTCCTCCTGGTTCCTGCCACGGTGAGCGAGGCGCCGACCAGTCTTCCCGGCTCTGCCACCCTCACGCTACTGGCGGTGCCGACCGGATTCCGGGGAAGGAGCCCGCAGCGTAGCCTGGAGGCGGCGGGACCACGACCAGGGAGGTGGGTCATGGGATCGCTTGGCTTCTGGCGGCGTGCCCTGGCCGATCCGGGCCGGGTCGCAGCGGTCGAGCCGGACGGTACCCACCACACCGCGGGCGATCTGCTCGCCCGGGTCAACCAGCTCACTCACGGACTGCGCGCCCGGGGCCTGCTGCCGGGTGACGGCGTGGCGGTCCTCGCGCCCAACGGGATCGCGCCGCTGGAGGTCTACCTGGCCACGCTGCAGGCCGGCTGGTACGTCACGCCCATCAACTGGCACTTCACGGCTCCCGAGATCGCCTACATCGTGCGTGACAGCGAGGCGAAGGCGTTCTTCGTTCATGAGCGGTTCGGCCCGGCCGGCGCCAGGGCGGCCGACGAGGCCGGGATGCCGGACGGGGGGCGGATCAGCTACGGGGACGTGCCCGGCTTCCGTCCCGTCGAGCGCGTCCGAGAGGGCCAGCCCACCGGCCTGCCGGAGGACCGCACCGCCGGCGCCGCGATGCACTACACGTCGGGTACTACCGGGCGGCCGAAGGGGGTGCGCCGGGCCCTGTCCGGGCTTGACCCGGACGTGGCCGCCGAGCTCTTGTCCGCCCTGCCGCAGTTCTTCGGCATCACCGACGGCCGGCCGAACGTGCATCTGGTCACGTCGCCGCACTACCACACGGCGGTGACGGTGTTCGGGGGCGGCGCCGCCCACATGGGGCACTGCCTGGTCTACATGGACTCCTGGGATGCCGAGCAGGCCCTGGCCCTGGTGGAGCGCTACCGGGTGACCAACACCCACATGGTGCCGACCCAGTTCAAGCGGCTGCTCGCGCTGCCGGACGAGGTCCGGCAGCGGTACGACATCTCCTCGATGCGCTGGCTGCTGCACGCGGCCGCGCCCTGCCCGGTCGGGATCAAGCACGCGATGCTGGATTGGTGGGGGCCCCGGGTGTACGAGTACTACGCGGCCACCGAAGGTGGCGGCACGATCGCCACCCCACAGGACTGGCTGGCCCGCCCCGGCACGGTGGGCAGGCCATGGCCGGTCAGCGAGATCATGATCGCCGACGATCACGGGAACGAGTGCCCGCCCGGGGTGGCCGGCACCGTCTACATGCGGATGACGCTGCCGGACTTCGTGTACAAGGGCGACCCGGCCAAGACCGAGGCCAACCGGTTGCGCGGGTACTTCACCGTCGGTGACATCGGCTACCTCGACACCGGCGGCTTCTTGTTCCTGTGCGACCGGAAGTGCGACATGATCATCTCGGGCGGGGCGAACATCTACCCGGCCGAGGTCGAGTCCGCGATCATCATGCACCCGATGGTGGCCGATGTGGCCGTGTTCGGAGTCCCCGACGACGACTGGGGCGAAGCGGTCAAGGCGGTGGTCGAGCCGATGGACGGGCGCGCCGCCGGGCAGGACCTGGCGGCGGACATCCTTGCCTCGCTGGAGGGCCGGCTGGCCCGCATGAAATGGCCGAGATCCATCGACTTCACCGCCGAGATGCCGCGCGATCCGAGCGGCAAGCTGCTCAAGCGCCGCCTGCGCGAGCCCTACTGGAAGGGGACGGGCAGCAAGATCTGACGCCTGGTGCCGTCGGTCCCGTGCCCGGCGGCGGTGGCGCCGGTCAGCCGTCCGCAGGTGCGGGCTTGCCGTCCCGGTGGGGCTCGGGACCCGAACCGCCGGCGGCGGCCGCGGCGGCGAGCGTGAGGATGTCGAGCAGGTGGTCAACGGCACGCGGGTCCGGCGGCTGGCCATAGGTGACCGCGAACACCTGCCGCCAGGCGCCGGGGAGGGGCTGTGCGCGGATGCCGGGATGGCGGGCCGCGCGGATCGCCAGGCTGGGCAGGATCGTGACGCCAAGCCCCGCCGCGACCAGCGCCTGCGCCGCCACGTGGTCGTCGGTGGTGAAAGCGATCTTGGGGCTGAACCCGGCGTGCTGGCAGAGCCAGACCAGATGGGCCCGGCAGTGCTCGCAGCCAGCTATCCAGGGGCTGTGCGCGTGGGCTGCCAGGCCGGCCAGGCCGGCCTCGACGCCGCCCGGCTGAGGCCCAGGCTGAGCCGCGCCGGACCGAGCGGCACGGGGCTGAGCCGCGCCACCCTGTGCGCCGGCGGGCGGCACCGCGCCACCCCGTGCGCCGGCGGGCGGCACCGCGCCGCCCTGTGCGCCGGCGGGCTGCGGCGCGGCGGCCTGAGCGCCGCAACTCCGCGCGCCGGCGGGCTGCGGCCTTGTTACCAGGTGAACCTGCTCGTCAAGGATCAGCCGGGCCCTGGCCCCTTCCGCGTCGGCGAGCGGGTCGAGCGGGGCCCCGTCCTGCATGTGCCGGGCAACCAGCGCGACGTCCACCTGCCCGGCGCGGAGCATCCGCATCGCCTCCGGCTGTTCGGCCTCCGCCAGCAGCAGGTCGATCCCCGGATGCCCGGCCGCCAGGCGCGAGAGCGCGGCGGGAACGATCGTCGCGAGAGCGGAGGCGAACCCCGCGAGCCGGATCCGTTCATGCCGCTGCTCGACGTGCGCGGCCAGTTCTCGCTCGGCGGCGTCCAGCCTGCCCAGGATCTCCTCAGCCCTTCCGGCGAGGAGGCGGCCGGCGTCGGTCAGCCGGATGCCCCGGCCCGATCGCTGGGTGAGCGTCGCGCCGGTCTCGGCTTCCAGCCGCGCGAGGTGGTGGCTGACCGAAGGCTGGGCGTAGTTGAGCGCCCGCGCCGCGGCCGTCACCGATCCATGCCGGGCTACCGCGACCAGGACACGAAGCCGCGTCACGTCCAGAATGCAGCAATGATAGATCGCTTTGATTCGTCCGGTCATTGCCGGCGGGGATACCTATCTGTGCCAGCGGGGCCGCTCTGTGCCAGCGCGGCCGCGAGCCGGTGGAGCCGTGTGCTTGTGGAGCAGGTCCTCCCGGTGAACCGTTCCGCCGGCCGGGTCGGCGGGCCGCGGGCCTGCCGCCACGCTCAGGCCTCGGAACGGCCCTCCAGCAGCGGAGCGCCGGGGCTGCGCACGGGCTTGCCGGCCTGCTGCCGGCGCCGCCAGGCGATCCCCGACAGGGCCTCCAGCACCACCCGGCCCGCCAGGAAGGCGGTGATCTCCGCGTGGTCGTAGGGCGGCGAGACCTCCACCACGTCGATCCCCGCCAGCGGCAGTTCCATCGCGATCCGCCGCACCCCGTCGAGCAGCTGCCGCCCGGTCAGCCCGCCCGGCTCGGGGGTGCCGGTGCCCGGCGCCATGCCGGGGTCGACCACGTCCACGTCCACCGACAGGAACACCGCGTCGCAGTCGTCGGTGGCGATGGCGAAGGCCTCGGTCAGGCAGCTGTCCAGGCCCCGCTCGACCACCTCGGTCATCTCGTAGCTGCGCATACGCTGGCCGGCCATCCATGCGAGCGTCTCCGGCTCGGGCCAGTAGCCGCGCAGGCCGATCTGCAGGAACCTGTCGCCGCGGACGGCGCCGGACTCGATGAGGCGCCGCATCGGCGTGCCGTGCCCGTAGAGCGAGCCGAACTGGGTGTCGCCGGTGTCGGCGTGGGCGTCGAAGTGGATGAGCGAGACCCGTCCCCAGCCCACGTGACGGGCCACCCCCGTCGCGTCGGGGTAGGTGATGGTGTGGTCGCCGCCGAGGATCACCGGCAGCGCCCCGGCCCGGCAGGTCTGCAGGACGGCTTCCTCCAGCCGGCGGAGCGACGGCTCGGTGTCGCCGGAGGGCATCTCCACGTCGCCGGCGTCGGCTACCCGCATCTCCATCAGCGGGTCCACTCCGAGCGCGAGATGCGGCCGGGAACCGTCGTGCGGCAGGTAGTCGGTGAAGCGGATCGCCTCCGGGCCGAACCTGGCGCCAGGCCGGTGTGAGGTGCCGCCGTCGAACGGTGCCCCGATGATCAGGACGTCGGTGCCCGCCCAGGTGTCGGGCTCGGTAAGGTCGGCCTTCGCCACGCCGAGGAAAGTGGCATCCGGTCCGTACATTCCGCCGAGCCGCGCCATCGCCCCTCCCGTTGGTCATTGATCACGCCAGTATGCCCCGCCGCCCGCGGCGGCGCCGCCGAGTGTACCGAGGTGCCCGGCGCCGCCAGGTGTGGCGGCGCCGGGCGGTCCTCTCTCGGTGAGGCCTCGGCCGGGAGCGCTATTCGGCGCGGCCGGCGGCGCGGGCCAGGACGCGCTCGGCGGGCGGGGGCTCGTCCTCGCCGAGGGAGGCCTGGGGCAGGATGCGCGCGAGCGGCCTGGGCAGCCACCAGTTGGCCTTGCCCAGCAGCTCCATCACGGCCGGCACCAGCACCATCCGCACCAGCGTGGCGTCGATGAGGACCGCCACCGCCAGGCCGAGGCCGATCTGCTTGACGGCCACGTCCGCGCCGAGCACGAAGGACAGGAACACCACCACCATGATCGCGGCCGCGGCGGTGATCACCCGCGCGGTGCGGGCAAGCCCGCGGGCGACCGAGGCGGCGTTGTCGCCGGTGGCGTCGTACTCCTCGCGGATGCGCGAGAGCAGGAACACCTCGTAGTCCATGGACAGGCCGAACAGGATGACGAACAGGAATATCGGCACCCACGTGGTCACCGGCATCGGCTCCGGGAACCCGAACGCGTGCCCCAGCCAGCCGAACTGCACAACGGCGACGAGCACGCCGTAGGCGGCGGCGATCGACAGCAGGTTCATCACGGCCGCCTTCATCGCGACGACGACCGACCGGAACATCACCGTCAGCAGCACTGTGGACAGCGCGACCACCACCCCGATCAGCCACGGCAGGCGCTGCCAGACGAGGTTGGCGAACGTCACGCCGCCCGCGTTCGGCCCGGTGGGGTAGGCACGGATGCCCGTGCCCGCGGTCGCGCGCGGCAGCACGTCGTCCCGGATCCGGTTCACCAGCGCGTTGGTGGCCGTGTTCTGCTCGCTCGTGGTGGGGTAGGCGACCATCATGGCGGCGTCCCCGTCGCGGCTCACCACGGGCGGCGTGACGGCGGCCACGCCCGGCGTGTGCCTGATGGCACCGGCCAGGCCCGCCGCGCTGGTGCCGGGCGAGGGCAGGGCGGCGGCGACGATCAGCGGCGCGTTGAAACCGGGCCCGAACCCCCTGCTCATCGTGGCGTAGGTCGCGTATCCCATCGTGCCGCGGGGCTGACTGGACTCGTCGGGCATGTTCAGCTTCATGGCGAGGGCGGGCGCGGCCAGCGCCAGGATGATGCCCGTGGACAGCACCGCCGCGACCGCCGGATGGCGCTGGATCACCCCTGCCCATCGCTCAGCGACATGAGGAGCCGGGCGCCTGGCACGGCGTGACCGCAGCCGCCCCGGCAGCCGCACGATCCCGGGCCTGGCGAGCCGGCTGCCGGTGAAGCCGAGCAGCGCGGGCAGCAGCGTCAGCGAGCCGAGCAGGACCATGGCGACGGTGGCGGCGGCGGCGACCGCGACCCCGTCCAGCAGTGGCTGGCGGAGCACCAGCAGGCCGAGCATGCCGATCACCACGGTGGTGCCCGCGATCAGCACGGTCCGGCCCGCGGTCCGCATCGCGATCACGGCCGCGTCCCCGGGGGCAGCGCCAGCGCGCAGGGCCTCACGGAAGCGGGTGACGATGAACAGGGCGTAGTCGACGCCCACCCCCAAGCCGATCATGGCGGCGATGATCGGGGAGAACGACGGGGCGGGGACGACGTGGCCGAGCAGCGCGATCACCGACAGCCCGCCGCCGATGCCGAGCAGGGCGGTGACGATCGGCAGGCCCATGGCGAGGAGCGAGCCGAACGCGATCAGCAGCACGACCGCCGCCGCGATCACGCCGACGCCCTCGCTCGGCCCGCCGTAGGGCGTCTCGGCCTGATCGACCGCGTCGCCGCCGAGGCTGAACGTCACGCCGTGCCCGGACGCCGCGCGGGCGTCGTGCATGAGCGCGAGCGCCTCGCCGTTGCTGATCCCGGGCGACGGGACGCCGAACTGAATGGCCGCGAACGCGATATGTCCGTCCCGGGAGATCTGGCCGGGCGCTTGGTAGGGGCTCGCGACCGAGGTGACGTGCGGCGCCCGTGCGAACGGGGCCAGCGCGCTCGTGACCCGGGCGCGGACGGCAGGGGAGGTGACCGGCGCCGCCGACTCGATGGCCAGCGTCAGCGTGTCCCCGGACTGCCGGTGGAAGTGCTGATCGAGCAGGGCCTGCCCGGGGTCACTGCCGGAGTAGTTGTCCTGGGCGGGCGCGCCGAAGGCGGTCCACAGCGTGATCAGGCAGGCCACTCCCGCCAGCCAGGCGAGCAGCGTCAGCCAGCGGTGGCGGTAGCAGGCGCGACCGATCCCGCCGATCAGGCCGGCCCTGCCCGGGCCGCCGCCGGGGAGGGGGGTGCCCGTGGCGCGGGCAACGGATGAGTACGACATCGGGATCTCCCACGAGCCGAGGAGCGGTTGTCGCTCTCGATGCTCGCGGCACGGGGCGTCCGCGGCGTCGTACGTGGGGAGACACTTGCCCGGGCCTGCTGCACCGCCGGAATACTCCGGACGGAGTACTCCGACGGTGCCGGCGGGTCAGGGTGCAGGCGTCAGCCGGCTGCCCGGGTGGTGACGATCGAATGGGTGAACCTGCATCCGCCCGCTCCGCCGCCGGCGTCGTTGGCCCAGGTGCCCTGCATGGCGAAGTTGCCGGTGGACAGGTGGAGGACCGCCGCGCCACCAGTGGTGCCCGGTTGGCGCCAGGCGCACTTGTCGGCGTTCTCCTCGCCCTGGGAGTCGACCCAGCCGCCGGGCGGGTTCTGGTCGGTCAGCGTCTCGGCGTACTCGTGTCCCGAGACCATGGAGACGCCGTCGAGCCTGCCGCTGGTGCCGGAGCGGACGAAGTGCGCCCCGCAGGTGCGGCCCGCGTCGGTGACGTAGGGCATGTTGGTGAAGGCGATGTGGCCGTGGGTGGAGGGCACCGGGCCACCGCTGAGGAAGCTGTCGCCGTTCCAGTCATGCCAGGCGCAGAACTGCTGCTCCTTGTACCGATCGGGATCCGTGCCGTGCGGGGACAGGATGACGTACTGGGTGTTGCGGTTGCGGGCGGCGGTGGTGTTGCCGAAGTGCGCCGCCGCGTCGACCGCCTCGCGCCCGAGCCGGTGACCGGTTGCCCGGGCCGGCGACTTCACCCTCTTGTCGACCCAGACGCCGGCCAGCACCCCGCCGCTGGGGAACCGTATGTGCGGGGCGCTCGCCGGGCAGGACTGGCTACCGGCGGAGATGCCCTGGCAGTACTGGGTCATCACGCCGGACCACCGTTCCCTGTTGCTGCCCAGCCCCTTGAACATCCGCTGAAGGTAGGGCGCCTCACCCGCACGGTCGCCGGACAGCGTGACGTACCCCTGGGAGTTCCGGCCCTTCCTGCCCCACTGGGAGCCGAAGAAGACGAGGTACACCTTCGCGCGGCCGGTGGTGACGCCGATCCCGCCGACCCCGCCGCCATAGCTGAGGTTGTTGGCCGACGGCGCCCGGGCGGCGGGGGAGGCGGTCGCTGCGCCCGGATGCTGCCGCGCCCAGGCGGCCATGCGGGCGGCGGCTCCCCGCGTGGGCACCGCCCCGTGCCGGTAGCGGTGATGATAGGCCGGTGCGTAAGGGTTGGTGACGGGAGGGGTCCCGGCGACGGCCGCCGGCATCGTGGTCGCTCGCGCCGTGCTGGCGGCCGCCTCGGTCCCGGCGCTCGCCAGGAGGACACCGGCGCTCGCCAGCGGGACAACGGCGGCGACGCCGCGGGCGGACCACCGCCGGGCATGGGTACCGAGGCTCATCTTCTTCCCTTCGTGATCCCGGGGAATGCCGGGCCGCGGGGCCCACGCGGCACCACGGGGTGGAGACGGCTGCCGGCGCCTGGCCGTGACCGTCGCGGAGGCACGAGAAAGCCCATTATGGCCGTTTCCACTCGTTCGTCAGGGCAGATTTCTTATCCCCGGGGCAGATGTCGGCGGAACCCAACGGGTCCGCGGGGCGTCTAAGACTCGCGGGCGCACCGGAACTGACGGCCGTGGTCGCCCGCTGTGACTGGGAGGTGTGCATGCGCAGCGTCTCGTTCCTCGCCGCCGCCGCCGCGGTCATCGGGCTGTCGGCGCTGACCGCCGCGTGCGGGCAGCAGGCTGCCGGCTCGGCCGCGACCGGGTCGTCCGGGACCGGCGCTCCCCCCGCGGCCGCTTGCGGCTCCGCCACGCCGATGTCGCCGCCCCACCGGACCCTCACGCTCAGGACGGCCGACAGCGGCGGCTCGTTCTGTATCAAGCGGGGCACCGGGGTGCTCATCTACCTCCGGGGCACGCCGACCGCCAAGTGGGCAGCGCTGCGGTCGAGTTCGGCCGCGATGGTGCCGCGGGCGAACGGGCATCTGATGCTCGCGCTGGGGGTGACCGGCGGGTATTTCGTCGCGACCCGGCCGGGCGTGGCGGCCATCACCTCGTCGCGCAACCCGTGCGGTTCCGGGAACAAAGCCCATGCGTCAGCCGGGCCGACGACGTCGAACCAGGCCAAGTCGGACCAGACCAAGCTGGAATGCGCCGATGCACAGACCCAGACCTTCCGGGTGACCGTGCGGGTAGCCGGCTAACCCCACGGCCCGGGGCCGATCAGCCGGCCGGGCGCCCTCCCTGCTCTCCGCCCGGCCGGCCCGGCCACCGGACGCGCCCGGCCATCCGGCCCTCCCGGCCATCCGGCCCTCCCGGCCATCCGGCCGTCCCGGCCCCACCCGGCCCGCCCGGTCAGCGCGGCCTGGCCAGGCCGTGCTCGTAGGCGATCACCACCAGCTGGGCCCGGTCGCGCGCGGCAAGCTTGGTCATGGCCCGGCTGACATGGGTCTTGGCCGTGAGCGGGCTCACGACCAGCCGTGCGGCGATCTCGTCGTTGGACAGCCCGGCGGCGACCAGCGCGACCACCTCGCGTTCGCGGTCGGTGAGCGAGGCCAGCCCGGCCTGCAGTGCCGCGGTGCCCGGCGCCGCGCGCGTGATGCCTGCCTCTGCCCTGGGCACCTGCGCCGGCTGGCTGGCGAACGCGGCGATCAGGGACCGGGTGACGCTCGGCGCCAGCAGTGCGTCGCCGCGGGCGACCACCCGCACCGCCTGGAGCAGTTCCTCCGGTTCGATGTCCTTGACCAGGAACCCGCTGGCGCCGGCGCGCAGGGCGGCGAAGACGTGCTCGTCGTCGTCGAAGGTGGTGAGCGCCACCACCTTCACCGAGGCGAGAGCGGGGTCGGCGGTGATCCGGCCGGTCGCGGTGAGCCCGTCCACCTCGGGCATGTTCAGGTCCATCAGGACCACGTCGGGCTTGAGCTCACGCGCGAGGGCCACCGCGGCACCGCCGTTCGGCGCCTCCGCCGCGATGCTGATGTCATCGGCGGATTCCAGCAGCGCGCGGAACCCGGCACGGACCAGTGCCTGGTCGTCGGCGAGCAGGACGCGGATCATCCGGCAGCAGCACCGAGCAGGCGATTAGCTCGAACCGGGGCCAGCGGTGCCGCACCAGCACCGGCAGCACCAGGATCCCGCCGAGCACGTAGGCGAGAGGGTTGAGCGGGGCGGCGCCGGGGCCGTTGCCGGTCGCCACGCTGAGCTCGACCGCGATCAGCACCACCACGGCCAGGCCGACATCGACGAGCCGGATGCCGAGCGGGCCGTGCGCTCCCTTCACGCGGCCACCGTACGCGACGTGGGTGGCGCCGGGAAATGGCTCACCGTTCGCGAACCCTGGAAGGCCCGGGCCTGGGTTCTTTGGCAGGATCGCGGTGTGCACTTCGACGAACTGGACCAGCGGATCGTGGGTGCCCTGGTCGAGAACGCCCGCGCCACCTACGCGGAGATCGGGGAACGGGTGGGGCTGTCGGCGCCCGCGGTCAAGCGCCGGGTCGACCGGCTCCGGGCCACCGGCGCGATCACCGGGTTCTCCGCCACGATCGACCCCGCCGCCCTCGGCTGGACGACCGAGGCCTACGTGGAACTGTTCTGCCGCGGGCGCACGTCACCCGCGGACATCGGCGACGCCGTGCGCAAATACCCGGAGGTGACCGGGGCGGCCACGGTCACCGGGGAGGCGGACGCCCTGCTGCACATCCGGGCCGCCGACGTCCGCCACTTCGAGCAGGTGGTCGAGCGGATCAGCGCCGAGCCGTTCGTGGTCCGCACCAGGAGCGTGATCGTGCTCTCCCGGCTGGTGAGCCGGGCCGACCTCCTGCCCCCGGGGTAATTTCGAAAAGCCCGGCTGCTGACCAGCACGACCGGCTAGAGTCGCGCCTATGCCCGAACAGGACGAGGCTGACACCTCCAGGAGTACGGCCGAGTTCCGTGCCTTTGCCAACCGGCCCCAGGGCACGGATGCGACCCAGGCGTGGGCCATGAAGGCCCCCCGTAACCAGGTCGCCAAGCTCGTCGCGATAGCGGTCGGCGTGGCGGTCGTGCTCGCCATCATCGCGTTCCTGGTCATCGGCTAGCGCTCCTGGTCTGCTGCTGATCGCCGTCAGGCTGATAGCGGTAGCCCATGCCCGGCTCGGTGCGCAGCCAGCGCGGCCGGGCCGGATCCGGCTCCAGCTTCCTGCGCAGCTGGGTCATGTAGAGGCGCAGGTTGCCGGTCGCGTCGGCGTAGCCGGGGCCCCATACCTCGGTCAGCAGCTGCTGCTGGCTCATCAGCTTGCCCGGGTGCCGGAGCAGGGCCTCCAGCAGATGCCACTCGGTCGGGGTGAGCCTGATGTCGGTGCCGTCCGGCCGGGCGACGCGCTTGGCCGCGAGGTCGATGACCAGGTCGCCGAGCCTCACCTGCGGCATTTCCTCCGGCGGCGTCGCCCGCCGGGCGGCGGCCCGCATCCGGGCGAGCAGTTCGTCCATGCCGAAAGGCTTGGTGACGTAGTCGTCCGCGCCCGCGTCCAGCGCCTCCACCTTGTCGGTGCTGTCCGCGCGGCCGGACAGGACGATGATGGGCGCGCTGGTCCAGCCGCGCAGCCCGCCGATGACCTCCACCCCGTCCAGGTCCGGCAGGCCAAGGTCGAGGATCACCAGGTCCGGCGGGTGGTGGCCGGCCACCTCCAGCGCCTGCGCGCCGGTGGCGGCCGTGTCCACCTCGTAGCCGCGCACCCGCAGGTTGATCCGCAGCGCGCGCAGGATCTGCGGCTCGTCGTCGATAACCAGCACTCGGGTCACGTGGCCAGCTTGCCACCGTCAGCGGCGGCCGCGGGCGGCGAAGGGGCGTGCTCGCGCTCCCGGCGGCCCGGGTCGGCCTGGCCCGGGTGGCCGGGCGCCGGGGTCGCGGGCAGGGACAGGACCATGGTCAGCCCGCCGCCCGGGGTTTCCTCGGGCTCGAGCGTGCCGCCCATGGCCTCCGTGAGCCCGCGCGACAGCGCCAGGCCGAGCCCCACGCCGGTGGTGTTGTCGGTGTCGCCGAGCCGCTGGAACGGCACGAACACCCGGTCGCGGTCCGGCTCGGGGATGCCGGGCCCCCGGTCGGCGACCCGCAGCTCCACCCGATCGCCCAGCGCGCTCGCGGTCAGCAGCGGCGGCCGCCCGGCCGGGGAGTAGCGGACCGCGTTGGCGGTCAGGTTGACGATGACGCGCTCCAGGATCGCGGGATCGACCCGGACCTCGGGCAGCGAGTCCGGAATGTCTACCACGACGTGCCGGCCGGCCGGGCCGAGGTCGTCGAGCGCCCGCGCGACGATCTCCTCCAGGCCCGCCGGGCGGGGGAAGACCGCCAGCGCCCCCGCCTGCAGCCTGCTCATGTCGAGCAGGTTGTCCACCAGGCGGGCGAGCCGGTCCAGCGACTCGTCGGCGGTGGCGAGCAGCTCGTCCCGGTCCTCGTCCGCCCACCGGACGTCCGGCGAGCGCAGGCTGGTGACGGCCGCCTTGGCCGACGCCAGCGGGGTGCGCAGGTCGTGGCTGACCGCCGCGAGCAGGGCCGTCCGCATCCGGTCGGCCTCCGCGATGGGACGTGCCGCTTCGGCCTCGGCGAACAGGCGCTGCTGTTCCAGGGCAGCGCCCGCGTAGGCGGCGAAGGCGCCGAGTACCTTGCGGTCGGGCGCGGAGACCGCCGGACCGCGCAGGGCCAGTGACAGCGTGTCGGTGACCGGCACCGTGACGTCCGCGTCGTCCGGCGTCGCGAGGGCGGGCTCGCCGGAGTGCGCGACGACGGTCCACGCGTCGGCCGGTCCCGGCGGGGGCCTGCCGCCCGGCGCGGCCGGACGTTCGAGCAGCGTGACCGAGTCCATGCCGAACGCCTCGCGGACCCGGTCGAGCACGGCCGTCACGGCGCGCTGGCCGCGCAGCACGCTCCCGGCGGTCGTCGTCAGCAGCTCCGACTCGGCGCTGGCGCGCGCCGCCTGGCGGCTGCGCCTCGCGGCGATGTCCACCACGGAGCTGACCAGGAGCGCCACGACAATGAAAACCCCGAGCGCGAGGACGTTGTTGGTCTCGGCGATGGTCCACTTGTGGATGGGCGGGGTGAAGTAGTAGTTGAGCAGGAGCGACCCCAGCACCGCCGCCAGCAGCGCGGGCACGAGCCCACCCACGAGCGCCACCACGATGACGGCCAGCAGGAAGATCAGCATGTCGCTGGTCAGGTTGAGCTCGGCGCGGAGCGCCACGAGCCCGAGCGTGACCAGCGGCGCGAGCCCCACGGCCAGCAGGTAGCCCAGCAGCTGCCGACGCCGTGTCAGGCCTCCCCGGCCGCGTGGCAGCCCCCGGCCGCGCCCCATGCGCGAATGGGTGACGATGTGCACGTCGATGTCCCCGGACCCGCGGATGGTGCGGGCGCCGATCCCCGGCCCGGTGAGCATGGCCGACAGCCAGGAGCGCCGGCTCGCGCCGAGCACGAGCTGGGTGGCGTTCTCCGCCCGGGCGAAGGTGAGCAGCGCCTCCGGGATGTTGTCGCCGACCACCTGGTGGTAGCTGCCACCGAGCGACTCGACAAGCCGCCGCTGGGCGGCCAGGGCCGCCGGGTCGGCGCCGGTGAGCCCGTCGGAGCGGGTAACGTGCACGGCCAGCAGTTCGCCTCCGGAGGAGCGGGCGGCGATCCTGGCGGCGCGGCGGATGAGGGTCTCGCCCTCGGGCCCGCCGGTGAGCGCGACGACCACCCGCTCCCTGGCCTCCCAGGTTCCGGTGATGTGATGTTCGGCGCGGTAGCGCTGCAGGCCCTCGTCAACCCTGTCCGCCAGCCACAGCAGGGCGAGCTCGCGCAGCGCGGTCAGGTTCCCGGTCCGGAAGTAGTTGGTCAGCGCGGCGTCGATCTTCTCCGGCGGGTAGATGTTCCCGTGGGCCATCCGGCGCCGCAGCGCCTCCGGGGTCATATCCACGAGCTCGACCTGGTCGGCTGCCCGGACGACGGCGTCGGGAATGGTCTCGCGCTGCGGCACTCCAGTGATCTTCTCGACCACGTCGTTGAGAGATTCCAGGTGCTGGATGTTGACGGTGGAGATGACGTCGATGCCGGCGTTCAGCAGCTCCTCCACGTCCTGCCAGCGCTTGGTGTTGCGGGAGCCGGGCACGTCGGTGTGCGCGAGCTCGTCGACGAGCGCGACCTGCGGCTTGCGGGCGAGGACGGCGTCGAGATCCATCTCCTCGAAGGTGGTGCCGCGGTAGGTGATCTTGGCCCGCGGCACGATCTCCAGCCCTTCCAGCAGCTCGGCGGTGTGCTGACGCCCGTGGGTCTCCACGAAGCCCACGACCACGTCGGTGCCGCGTTCGGCTCGCCGGTGGCCCTCGCAGAGCATGTCGTAGGTCTTGCCCACACCGGCGGCGTTGCCGAGATAGATCCGGAGCTGCCCGCGGCCGTCTTGGCTCATCGTCTCCCTGCCAGCGGAGTTTGCACGTGCTGATACCAGTTTGGCCGCACCGGGCCACCGGGCAAGCCCCGGTCGGCCCGGCCGGCGCAGAACGCTAACAAAATCCATGCGCGCCGGGGCCATCGGGCCGTGCCGGACGGGAGCACTACGCTGTCCACGTGGCGAAGACGCCGGACGACATGATGCGCGCGGTCAGCGAGTCGCTGGCGGAGCGCACCGGCCGGACGCTGGGCGAGTGGGTGGCGCTCGTCCAGGCGTCGGGGATCGACCCCCTCGACCAGAACGCGGTCCGGCGCTGGCTGCGCTCGGCGCACGGTGTGCCGCAAAACAGCCAGTGGGCGATCGCCGACGCCACGGCACGCGCCGGCGGCTGGGTGCGGCCGAGCACGGCGGAGTACATCGACAGCCAGTACACCGGCGCGAAGGCGGCGCTGCGCCCGGTCTACGACAAGCTCGCCGCCGCCATCGAGGGCCTGGGCGACGACGTGACCGCCGAGGGCCGCGGCAGCTACACGCCGTTCGTCCGCGGCCGGCAGTTCGCCGCGGTCGCCGCCGCCACCAGGGACCGGGTGGATCTCGGGCTGCGGTTCACCGACGCGCCCGCGGACGGCCGCCTCCAGCGGTCCACCGGGCCCGGCCAGGCCACCCACAAGATCGCACTCCGCGGCGTGGACGACGTGGACGACCAGGTGCTGCGCCTGCTCCGCCTCGCCTACGAGCAGAACCCCTGACCGGCCGTGCGCCGCGCCTATGGCTGGTAGCGGTAGCCCATACCCGGCTCGGTCAGCAGGTGGCGGGGCCGGGATGGGTCGGTCTCCAGCTTGCGGCGCAGACCGGACATGTGAACGCGCAGGTAATTGGTGTAGCGCTCGTACCCTGGCCCCCAGATCTCGGTGAGCAGCCGCTGGGAGGCCACCAGCTGCCCGGGATGGCGCAGGAGAATCTCCAGCAGGCGCCACTGCGTCGGCGTGAGCCGTACCGCCTTGCTCCCGTCGAGCACGGTGTGCGCGGCGAGGTCGATCTCGCGTGTGCCGATGCGCACCCCGACCGGCAGGGCTGCCGCATCCCGGCGAAGCGCGGCCCGCAGCCGGGCGAGCAGCTCTCCCATCGAGAACGGCTTGGTGACGTAGTCGTCGGCGCCGGCATCCAACGCGGCGATCTTGTCGCCCGGCCCGGCCCGGCCGGAGAGAACGATGACCGGCGCGCGTGACCAGCCGCGCAGCCGCCTGATCACCTCGATCCCGTCCAGGTCAGGAAGCCCGAGGTCGAGGATCACGGCGTCCGGCGGCCGCCGCCCGGCCTCGGCGAGCGCCTCCTCGCCGGTCGCGGCGGTGGCCACGTCGTACTTGCGTACCCGCAGGTTGATACGCAGGGCGCGGAGCATCGCGGGCTCGTCGTCGACGACGAGCACGCGAGCGCGGGACGGGGCATCGGAGGCCCCGGGGTCACGCTCCGGAGCCTCCGTTGCCACCGCCATGCCCGCTCAGTGCCCGACCGGGAACTTCTGGTCGAGCGCGATGTTGAGCAGGAGCACGTTCACCATCGGCTCGCCCAGGAACCCAAGCGCGCGGCCCTGGGTGTACTGCTTGACCAGCGCCCTGACCGCGGCCGCGCTGGCATGCCGGGCCGCCGCAACGCGGTCCACCTGGATGGCGGCGTTCTGCGGCGAGATGCCCGGGTCCAGCCCGGACCCCGAGGCGGTCACCGCGTCCGGCGGGATCTGCGAGACCTTGACGTGGTCGAGCTCGGCGATCTGCTGCTGCCGCTGCTTGATGAGCTTGACCAGGTCCGGGTTGGTGGGGCCGAGGTTGGACGCGGCGGAGAACAGCGGGTTGCAGCCGTAGTCGTTCTTGGCAGTCGCGTCGACCGCGTTGGAGGGCCGGGGCTGGAAGTACTGCGGCAGTGGGTTGCCTCTGGCGTCCACGAACTCCTGGCACAGCAGGCTGGAGCCGACCACGCGGCCGTTGTGGCTGACCAGCGAGCCGTTGGCGTGGCCGTGGAAGGCCGCCTGGGCGACGCCGAATATCAGCAGTGGGTACGCGATCCCGCAGATCACGGTGAAGATGAGCAGCGCACGCAGGCCCGCGATGTGCTGCCGGACCCAGCCGGGGAGGCGGTTCATGGTTTACCTGCCAAATCCGGGAATGTACTGGACCACCAGGTCGATGAGCCAGATGCCGACGAATGGGATGATCAGGCCGCCGATGCCGTAGATCCACAGGTTCCGGCGCAGCAGCGAGCTTGCCGAGGCCGGCCGGTACCGCACCCCGCGCAGCGCCAGCGGGATGAGCGCCACGATGATCAGCGCGTTGAAGATGATCGCCGAGGTGATCGCCGACTTCGGGCTGTACAGGTGCAGGATGTTCAGTTCGGCCAGGCCGGGGATCACGGCCGAGAACATGGCCGGGATGATGGCGAAGTACTTGGCCAGGTCGTTGGTGATGGAGAACGTGGTCAGCGAGCCGCGGGTGATCAGCAGCTGCTTGCCGATCTCTACGATCTCGATGAGCTTGGTCGGGTTGGAGTCCAGGTCCACCATGTTCCCGGCCTCCTTGGCGGCCGAGGTGCCGGTGTTCATCGCCACGCCCACGTCGGCCTGCGCGAGGGCGGGGGCGTCGTTGGTGCCGTCCCCCGTCATCGCGACCAGCCGGCCGCCCTCCTGCTCCTTGCGGATCAAGGCCATCTTGTCCTCCGGCGTCGCCTCCGCGAGGAAGTCGTCCACCCCCGACTCGTCCGCGATGGCCTTGGCGGTCAGCGGGTTGTCGCCGGTGATCATGACGGTGCGGATGCCCATCTTGCGCATCTCGTCGAACCGCTCGGAGATGCCCTCCTTGACGATGTCCTTGAGGTAGATGACGCCCAGGGCGCGGGCCTTCCCGTTGACCTTCTCCGCGACGACCAGCGGCGTGCCGCCGACCGCCGAGATGCCGTCGACCATGCCGCCGAGCTCCTGTGGCGGGGTGCCGCCGTTTTCGCGGACCCACTGGGCCACCGACGAGGCGGCGCCCTTGCGCACCTCCCGTCCGTCGGCCAGGTCGACGCCGCTCATCCGGGTCTGCGCGGTAAACCCCACGAACTCCGCGCCTTGCAGCTCGCCTTCGGACCGCTCGCGGAGGCCGAACTGGTTCTTGGCCAGCACGGCGATGGAGCGGCCCTCCGGCGTGTAGTCGGCCAAGGACGACAGCTGCGCCGCGTCCGCCAGTTCCCCGGCCGACACCCCGTTCACCGGCAGAAACTCGGTGGCTTCCCGGTTGCCGATGGTGATCGTGCCGGTCTTGTCCAGCAGCAGCGTGTTCACGTCGCCGGCCGCCTCGACGGCCCGGCCGGAGATGGCCAGCACGTTCCGCTGCACCAGCCGGTCGATGCCGGCGATGCCGATCGCCGACAGCAGTGCGCCGATCGTGGTCGGGATCAGCGCGACCACCAGCGCGACCAGGATCACCAGCGACTGCGGCGCCTTGGAGTAGTACGCCATCGGCTGCAGCGTGATGACGGCCAGCATGAAGATGATCGTCAGCGACGCGAGCAGGATGTTCAGCGCGATCTCGTTCGGCGTCTTCTGCCGCTGCGCGCCCTCGACCAGGGCGATCATCCGGTCGATGAAGGTCTCGCCCGGGTTGGAGGTGATCTGCACCACGATCCGGTCGGACAGGACCTTGGTGCCGCCGGTCACCGCCGACCGGTCACCGCCGGACTCCCGGATCACGGGGGCGGACTCCCCGGTGATCGCCGACTCGTCCACCGACGCGATCCCCTCGACGACGTCGCCGTCACCCGGGATGGTCTCGCCGGCCTCGACCACCACGTGGTCGCCGATCGTGAGCTGTGTGCCGGGGACCTGCTCCTCCCGGGTGCCGGTCTGGCCCGGCTGCCAGCCGATCAGCCGCCGCGCGACGGTCTCCCGCTTGGTCCGGCGCAGCGTCTCCGCCTGGGCCTTGCCACGCCCCTCGGCCACGGCCTCGGCCAAGTTGGCGAACACCACCGTCAGCCACAGCCAGACCACGATCGTCCAGTTGAAGACGCGGTCGGAAGCGGGCCCGGTGATCGCGGTGTAGGTGGTGACCGCGGCGCCGACCTCGACCACGAACATGACCGGGTTCTTGATCTGGACCCGCGGGTCCAGCTTCTTGAACGCGTCCGGCAGCGAGTGCCAGAGAATCTTGGGGTCGAGCAGGCCCCCGCCGACCCTGCGCGGCTCGCCCTGGGCCGCCCTGGCGGCCCCGCCGCCCGTTTGCGGTGTCGTTGTCACAGCCATGTCAGTGCAGTCCTTCTGCGAACGGGCCCAGCGCGAGCGCGGGGAAGTAGGTGAGGCCGACCAGGATCAGGATCACGCCGATGACCATGCCGACGAACAGCGGCGTTCGGGTGTCCAGGGTGCCGGCGCTGGCCGGCACGGGACTCTGCCGTGCCAGCGACCCGGCCAGGCCGAGCGCGAAGATCTCCGGCGCGAACCGGCCGAGCAGCATCACCACCCCGCCGAGCGTCTGGTACCAGGTGGCGGCCGTGCCCAGGCCGGCGAACGCGGAGCCGTTGTTGTTGGCCATGGACGTGAACGCGTACATGACCTCGGTCAGGCCGTGCGGCCCCGGATTGAAGATCGCGCTCTGCCCGATATGCGTGCCGATCGACAACCCGGCCGCGGCGAGGATGAGCACCGGCACCGTCAGGAAGTACAGCGCCGCGTACTTCATCTCGGTGGGCCGGATCTTCTTGCCGATGTACTCCGGCGTCCGGCCGACCATCAGCCCGGCGACGAACACCGTCACGATGGCCAGGACCAGGATGCCGTACATCCCGGCCCCGATGCCGCCGGGGACGATCTCGCCAAGCGCCATGTCCATCAGAACGATGGCGCCGCCGAACGGCGTGAGCGAGTCATGGAAGCAGTTGACCGCGCCGGTGGAGGTCACCGTGGTGGACGGGGCGAACAGCGAGCAGCCCGGGATGCCGAACCTGGTCTCCACGCCCTCCGTGGCGCCGTGCGCGAGCTGGGGGGCGATCCCGGCCGTGCCGAGGTGGGTCTCGAAGTAGGTGACTCCGCCGACCGCGGCCAGCCAGAGGATCACCATGACCGCAAGGAGCGCGTAGCCCTGCTTGGTGTCCTTGACCATCTTGCCGAACGTGCGCGTCAGGCTGAACGGGATCAGCAGGATCAAGAAGATCTCGAACCAGTTGGTGAACGGGTTCGCGTTCTCGAACGGGTGGGCGGAGTTGGCGTTGAAGAAGCCGCCCCCGTTGTTCCCCATCTCCTTGATGACCTCCTGCGAGGCCACCGGGCCGCCGACGATCGTCTGGTGCCCGCCGGACAGCGTGGTCACCGTGTGGTAGGCGGAGAAGTTGTCGATCAGGCCACCCGCCGCCAGCACCACCCCGCCGATGACCGCCAGCGGGACCAGCACACGCACCGTGCCCCGGGTGAGGTCGACCCAGAAGTTGCCGAGGGTGCCGGTGCGGGACCGGACGAAGCCGCGGATCATGGCGATCGCGACCGCCATGCCGACCGCGGCGGACACGAAGTTCTGCACCGCGAGGCCGCTCATCTGCACGATGTAGGTCATCGTGGACTCGCCCGAGTAGTTCTGCCAGTTCGTGTTGGTGGTGAACGAGATCGCGGTGTTAAAGGCCGTGGCGGGCGTGACGTTGGCCATGGGCGGCCCCACGAACTGGAAGAGGTAGTGCTGCAGCCGCTGCATCCCGTACAGGAACAGCACGCTGGCCGCCGAGAATGCCAGCACGCTGCGCAGGTAGGCGCTCCACTTCTGGTCGACGGCCGGGTCGATGCCGGTCAGCCTGTAGATGCCGCGCTCGACCCGCCAGTGCTTCGCGGTGGTGAAGACCTTGGCGATGTAGTTGCCGAGCGGGATGTAGCAGGCGGCCAGGGCGGCGACGAGCAGGCCGAGCTGGAGCCAGCCCGCGAGGGCGCTATTCATCAGAACCTCTCCGGCAATACGAGGGCCACAAACAGGTAGATGGTCAGCAAGATGCCGCCGATCAGGCCGAGCCAGTTGTTAACGCTCAAAGCGCTCGACCCCCTTGACCAGAAGCCAGAGCGCGGCGAAGACGACAATCACCAGGCCGATATAGAGAAGATCCTGCACGGCTCCTCCTAGGGGTTCGGGGCATGATCGCACCCGATGGCAACTCGATGACTTCATCGAACCTCGCGGAACAGGGCATGGGTAGCGTCTATGCGGCACCCATGCATGGCACCCGGGATTTCCTAACAAACCTCATGCGGCGGGAACGGTCGCGGCTGGCGGAGAATGGATGCCAACCGGCCGCTGACCTGGGACCTGCCGGAGCGTGGCGCGCCGGCCGAGGACGACCCACGTCGAAGGGAGGCGGTCGAGATCAGCGAGCAGACGAGGGTCACCGTCTCCGAGGGCATCGACGAGGACACCGGCGAGGCCGCGGCGGCGGGCGCCGACGCCGCCGACGTGGTGGAAGAGGCCGGCCATTTCCGTATCTACCTGGGTGCGGCCGCGGGGGTGGGCAAGACCTACGCCATGCTCTGCGAAGGTCACCGTCGGCAGGAGCGGGGCGCCGACGTGGTGATCGGCTTCGTCGAGTGCCACGGACGGCAGCGCACCGAGAAGCTCATCGAAGGCCTTGAGGTCGTCCCGCGCAAGACCGTCGAGTACCGGGGAAGCCGCCTCGAGGAGATGGACCTCGACGCGGTGCTGCGGAGACAGCCCAAGATCGCCCTTATCGACGAGCTAGCACACACGAACGTGCCGGGATCCGGCCCGCACGAGAAGCGCTGGCAGGACGTCATGGACATCCTCGGCGCGGGCATCAACGTGATCACCACCGTCAACATCCAGCACCTCGAGAGCATTGCCGATGGGGTCGAGCAGATGACCGGCGTGCAGGTCCGCGAGCGGGTGCCGGACTGGGTCGTGCGCAAGGCCGACCAGGTCGAGCTGGTCGACTCCTCGCCGGAGCAGCTGCGTCGCCGGATGCTGCACGGCAACATCTACCCGACGGAGCGGGTCCCGCAGGCCCTGACCCACTTCTTCCGGACCGACAACCTCATCGCTCTCAGGGAGCTGGCGCTGCGGTTCCTCGCCGACGAGAGCGAGGAAGACCTCCGCGAGTATCTCCGGCAGCACGAGGCCGCGGCCGTATGGGAGACCACCGAGCGCATCCTGGTGGCCGTCACCGAGGCCAAGGGGACCGACGCGCTGCTGCGGCGGGCAGCCCGTATCGCGTCCAGGGTCAAGGGGGAGCTCGACGTCGTTCACGTCGGCGCCGGCGACGCCGTCCGCTCGGACGACCAGCGATCGCTCGAGCGGCTGCGGCAACTGGCGACGGACGTCGGCGCCGACTGGCACGAGGTGCAGGATGACGATCCCGCTCAGGCCATCGTCAGATTTGCCCGGGAGCACCAGATCACCCAGATCGTGATCGGCTCCAGCCAGAGGAGCCGGTGGCAGCAACTCACCGGCGGCGGTTCCAACGTCAGGCGGATCATCCGCGAGGCAGGCCGGTTCGGCATCGATGTCCACGTCATCGCCCGCCGCGAGCTGGCACCCGCCGAAGCCTGACGGACACCCCACCCGGCCGGTGAGTCAGATGTCAACGGGGTGGGCGCCGGCCAGGGCCGCGCCGACCTGGTCGGCCAGCGCGATCGCCACCAGCCGCCGCTCCAGCGTGGGGTGCGCCTGTGGCTTGGGCCTCATCAGGAACCTGCCCTGGAGCACGCCGAGATTCTGCACCAGCAGCTCGAGGTCGGTGCCGTCGGGCAGGCCCTCAGCCACGTCCCAGGTCCGGCCCTCCGTAACTACGCGGCCGTCCTTCTGCAGCCTGGCCGGCCGGCCCAGACCGGCCTTGCCGTACTGGAACTCACACGAGCGCAGCGACAGCAGTTCGGTGAGCCGGGCGGTTACCTGCTCGATCAGCTCCGCCGTCGAGCCCCCGGCCGCGACCGCCCGCGCGGCGGCGTTGATCCCGTCGAGGTAACCCGCGCGCCTGCCCGCGGCCGCCTGCTGCCGGCGTCCCCACACGGCGAGTTCCGTCACCACCGCGCCGATGACGAGCAGCAGGACGGTCGTCTCGATGTCCGCCCGCCGGGTGATCGCGAACTCCTCGTAGGGCCTGGTCAGGAAGAAGTCGAACCAGACCGCGGCCGACAGCGCCGCCAGGTAACCGGCGAGCCGGTAACCGTTCGCCGCGACGGCCACCACCACCAGCACCAAGGCCAGCGCCGCGTCGGTGTTGGGAAAGTCGTCCCGGAACGGCACCAGGATGGCGGTCAGCGCCAGCGGGGCCGCCAGCGCAGCAATCACTGCCAGGCGGTCCCGGGTGAGCCATGGCGGGACCCGCACCTAATCGTGATAGCACAGCGGCTCTCCCGCGGCCAGCCTGGCCTGGCACGGATCACTGGCCGACTGCCACGATTCCCACGCCGAGCACGATGAACAGCGCTCCGGCGACAACGAAGGCCAGGTCCGCGGCCCTTCCTTCCCGGCCGTAGACCAGGACGTCCCGGGGGTCGTCAGGGTCGTACCAGACGAGCACCTTCTGGCCGGGGCGCAACATCGCCGCCTTCCTGGCCGACCCGGGAGAGACGCGCTCCACCACGCGCCCATCCGCCAGCGTGTACTGGATCACGGTCCGGCCCGTTGACCCGCCCGCCTTCTCGGCCGCGGAGGTCGGCCGCGGCAGCGCGACCGCCCAGACCGGTGACCCACCGCGCCGCAGCCGCCGGACACGGCGCATCGCGGTCAGGCCGGTCAGGGCCGCCAGCCCGCCCGCCAGCGCGAACCAGACCCCGATCACGATCAGCACGGCGTGCCCGCGGCTCCCTTCCCTGACGGCCCCGCAGCACCACGGATGAGGCGGGCGGACCAGATCAGCCAGAAGGCGATAAGGAGGACCACGCCCGCCAGCGCGGCCGCGACTGTCACGCAATTAAGGTAAACCCAAGCCGGCCGCAACGCCGGTGGCGGTCGCACCTCGGGACGCCACGGCCTGTGCTCGCCGCTGCCCAGCCGCTCCGAGATCAGTGGGGCAGCAAGCTGCCGGTAGATGCGATCCGTCAGCCCGGCAGGGCCAGGCCGCGGACGCCGACCTCGTCGGCGCGGGCGAGCAGGTCGGCGGGGTCGGCGTACACCCGGTAGGCGCCGACGCGTTCCAGCTCCTCCCGGCCGTATCCGCCCGACAGGACGCCGATCCCCAGCGCCCCGGCGCGCCGCGCGGCCAGGAGGTCCCAGACGCTGTCCCCCACGACGAAAGCGTGGCCGGGCTCGACCCCCAGCAGGGCCGCCGCCGCGAGGAACAGGTCCGGGTCGGGTTTGGCGTGGGCGACCATGTCCCTGGTCACCATCGGAGCGTCCTCGGCCAGGCCGAGCATGGCCAGCGCATGATGGGCGGTGGCCCGGTAGCCGCTGGTCGCGATGGCCCACGCCACCTTGCGCTCGGTGAGCGCGGCGAGCAGGTCGGCCGCGCCGGGCAGGGGCCGGACCGAGTCGGCCTGGGCCAGGTACTCCTGCTGATGGACCTCCTGCAGCATGGCGATGTCCACCTCGGACAGCGTGCGGCCGGTCTCCCGCAGCAGCGCGGACACGAACAGGCCGCCGCTCATGCCGATCCGGCGGTGGATCCGCCACACCGACAGGTCGATGTCGAGCCGGGACAGCGCCGCCCGCCAGGCGATGACGTGCTGGTAGACGCTGTCGATCAGGGTCCCGTCGAGGTCGAACAGGAACGCGGGCGCGGGTGGTTCGTGGTAGTTCGCCAGGCCGGCCATGCCACCAGTGTGCCGCCTGCCGCCCGCGGCTGTGCCGGCTGCCGCCTGCGGCTGTGCCGGCTGCCGCCAGGGCGATGAGGCTGGGTCAGGCGCCAGCCACCGCGGTGACCCCGCTCATCGTGCCGATGAGGACGAGCGGCCCGGACAGCGTGGGGGATGCGAAGTGCGGCAGCGGGGAGCCCAGCCCGATCTGCCGGCGGACCTGGCCGTTGGCCGGGTCGAGCTGGTAGAGGGTGCCGGCGTCCCAGTCGGCGACCCAGACCACGCCGCCGCCGACCACCGGTGAGCCGGCCGCCGAGGCCGGCCCGCGCCACAGCACCCGGATCCGGCGGTCGGCGGTGTCCACGGCCGCCATGCCCCCGCCCGCGCAGGGAACGTAGGCAACCGTGCCCCGCACGGCCGCCCCGCCGAACGCCGAGCACACCGGCGCCTCCGCCACCTGCCCGCCGACGCCGCCCAGCCGCGCGGCGTCGAGCAGGTAACCGGTGCCGCGCTTGCCCACGGCGAGCACCATCCCGCTGGGAACCAGCACGGGGGACATCGACCCGAGGTCGAGGTCCGAGGCGTTGTCCGCTGCCCAGTCGGTGGGGGCGAAGATGCCCGTCCTCCGCAGCCGCGGGGAGAGCGCCGTGACCGAGTCGCTGCCGTCGTAGGCTCCGCTGGTCGCGGCGCCGTTTCCGATGCTGACGTAGATCGTGCCGCCGGTCCCGGTCCCGGTCCGGGTCACGGGCCCCCCGGCGCCCCAGATCCCGGCTTCCCGCGCGGTGGGCACCACGTAGGAGGCCAGTGGCCCGTCGCCCGAAGCCGGCGCGCTGACCACCGAGCCCCGGTAGGGCCCGCAGTCCCCGAACAGCCCCCCGAACGCGACGTACACACGGTCGCCCACCAGCGCGAGCGCGGCCCGCTGCTGGTTGAACCGGGGCTGGCCGTCCGGGGTGGGGATGTCGCGGCGGAAGGCCACGTGCCCCGAGGTCGCGGACACGCCCACCAGCACGTGGTGGTAGCCGGCTGTCTCCGCAACCGCGTAGACGAGCCCGGTGGCCGGGGCGTAGACGGTGGTTCCGGTGATGCCGAGCGGGTCGATGTTGCCGCACGGCAGGCTGGCCAGCGGCACCGGCGTGCCGACGTGTGCGCGCCACCTCACCGTGCCGGTCGCCCGGTCCAGCCCGTAGATCGAATCGCCCTCGGTGGCCGCGACGACGAGCCCGCCGATCACGAGCGGCTGGCCGTAGACGGCCCCGTCCAGTCGCCGGGTCCACGCGATCGACATGGGCCCGGCCGCGGGCGCCGCGGCGCCGACTCCGGTGTGGGCCGGGTCGCGATGGTAGTTCGGCCAGTCCCAGGCCCCGGGGTGGGGCGGGGACCGGGTCGCCGCCGGGGCCGTTCCCGGGCGGGAGGAGTGCGCCGCCTCCGGCGTGCTCGCGCTCGTGCAGCCGCAGACCGCGAGAACGAGCGCCAGCACTGTGGGGCGGAAGAGGCGCACGCGCCAAGTCTGCCCTACCGGGCCGCCGCTCCGCGGGGCGGGTGGCATACCGGGCGATTCGGCCGTAACATCCATTTACGCAGGTCACAAGCTATGGGCATAGGCTGATGGTCAGCGGGGGATGCAGGTATCTGAGCGGATTTGGAACCATGCGAAGGGAAGCAGGGGCACACAAGGTGAGCATGGAGATCGGCTCCTTTGTCGCGCTGGGGGACAGTTTCACCGAGGGGCTGGATGACCCGCGGCCCGACCAGGAGGGCTATCGGGGCTGGGCGGACCGGTTCGCCGAGACGCTGGCCGCGCAGCGGCCCGGGCTGCGGTACGCGAACCTCGCGGTGCGGGGCAAGCTGTTGCGGGAGGTCGCGGAGGAACAGGTCCCGGCGGCGATCGCGATGGCGCCCGATCTGGTGAGCCTGGCGGCGGGGGGTAACGACCTGCTCCGGCCCCGCGCCGACCCCGACGCCCTCGCGGAGCGCTTCGACGAGGTCGTCCGTACCCTGCTGATGGCGGGCTGCCCGGTCCTGATGTTCACCGGCTTCGACCCCCGTTTCCCGGTGCTCCGGCTGCTCCGGGGCAAGGTCGCCGCCTACAACATGCACTTGCGCGCGATCGCCGATCGCCACCGTTGCCAACTCGTCGACCTGTGGTCGATGAAGGTGCTGTGTGATCCTCGCGCGTGGAGCGCGGACAGGCTGCACCTGACGCCGGACGCGCACCGGCGGGTGGCGGTGCGGGTGTGCGAGGTGCTCGGCGTGCCGGCCACCGGGGACTGGCGGGAACCGTGGCCTGCGTCCGAGGGGATCGCCTCGTCCCAGGCCCGGGCGTGGCTGGCCGCCCGGCGCATGGACGTGCGCTGGGCGCGGGTCCACGCGGCGCCGTGGGTGGCCCGGCGGGTGCGGGGGGTGTCGTCCGGCGACGGCGTCACCCCCAAGCGGCCGGAGCTGCTGCCGTTCGGGGGCGTCATCACGCTCTCGGAGCGGGGTTCAGCATCGTGATCGGGACCTGACTGCTGCTCTGACGACACCTAGGCCCTGATCACGAGAACGGGGCCGGGGATTCGGGCTGGGGCACGGGCAAAGGGAGTACGGGCAAGGGCGGTTCGGGCCCGGGCTGGGATTCTGCTACGGCGCCAGGTCTGCCAGGACGTGCTCGAGCCTGTCCAGCGACGCTGCGATCCACGGCAGGCTGACCGGATCGGCGGCGGCCAGGGCGTCCTCGCGCTGGTCCTCGGTGTCCCCGTAGAGCAGCCCGGTCGCCACCCGCATCCGCAGCACGGCCTCCTCCTCGCCGAACGCGCTCGCCGGGAGCACACCAACCCCGTAGCGCTCCAGCAGGTGAGCGGCGAGATCGGCGCCCGTGGTCACCCCGTGCCGCGCGGCCAGATGCTCACGCCAGGGGGCGAAGTCGGGATAAAGGTAGAACGCGGCCTCCGGGTCGGGGACGGTCACCCCCGCCGCGGCGAACCTGTCCGCCACGGCGCGGCTGACCGCCTCGTGCAGGAAGCGGCTGCGCGCGATGCGCTCGCTCAGTTCCGGGGGTTCACGGAAGGCGAGCGCGGCGGCCTCCTGCACCGGGCCGGAGCCGGCGGACCAGATCTCGCTGGCGATGCCCGCCAGCTGGTCGTGCAGGGCAGCGCCGAGCGGGCCGTCCGGGAGCCTGGCCACGCCGAGCCGCCAGCCGCCGAGCGCCAGGTTCTTGCTCAGCCCGGTCGTGACCACGGTGCGCTCCGGGGCGAAGTGCGCCGGGCCGGCCGCCGCGGGCGCGGCTGCGAACACAAGATCGCGGTAGATCTCATCGGAGATGACGATCAGGTCGTGCTCGGCCGCGACCTCGGCGAGCGCCGCGATGGTGGCGGGCTGGGCGAGCAGGCCGGTGGGATTGTCGGGCAGCGTCACGATCACCGACCCGATCCGGCGGCCGGCCGCCCCGGCGGCCGCGATCGCGCGGGTGAGCAGGGCCGGGTCGCAGACGCCGCCCTGGCCGGCCGGGACCGGCACCACATGCGGCCGGGCGCCGGCCAGCGCGGCCTGGGCCGCATAGCTGACCCAGCTCGGCTTCGGCACGGCAACGTCCGCCCCGATGGCCAGCAGCAGGCCGAACAGCAGCGGCTTGCTGCCCGGGCCGCAGATCACCGCACCCGGGCCGGTCGGCAGGCCGCGCCGGGTCCAGTAGCCCGCGGCGGCCTCGCGCAGCACGGGCAGCCCGGCCACGGGGCCGTACGCGTTGCGGCCGGCCGCGCCGGCCAGCGCCGCCCGCAGGAGCGGGTGCACCGGCAGGCCGGCCTCTCCGAACGACAGCGGGAGGACGGGCTCGCCCGCCTGCCGCTTGCGGATGAGGATCTCGTTCGCGGCCAGGGTGGCCGACACCGGGACGGCGGACATGACCAGGTTCAGGCCTCGCGCTCGATCGGGCAGCTCATGCACCGTGGGCCACCCCGGCCCCGGCCCAGCTCCCCGCCGGGCACGGTGATCACCTCGATGCCGTTGTCCTCCAGGTAGGCGTTGGTGGTCACGTTCCGCTCGTAGGCGATGACCACTCCGGGCTCGACCGCCAGCACGTTGCAGCCGTCGTCCCACTGCTCCCGCTGCGCGGAGCGGACGTCCTGGACGGCCGTGAGGACGGTGATGGCGGGCAGGCCGAGCGCGGCGGCGATGGCGGTGTGCATGTCCCGCGGCGGGTGGTCGGTGACCTTGAGCTCACTGGCGCTCGCGCCGGGCTCGACCGTGTACGACGGCAGCATCCCCATCCCGGCGTACTTGGCGAACACCCCCCGGTCCGCCATCGTCAGCAGCGTGTCCAGGTGCATGAACGCGCGGCTCTTGGGCATGTCGATCGCCACCAGGCAGCGGGCGGCCCCGGCCGCGAACAGCCGGTGCGCGAGAAACTCGACCGCCTGTGGCGTGGTCCGCTCGCTCATCCCGACCAGCACCGCCCCGTCGCCGAGCACCAGGATGTCGCCGCCCTCGATCGTGGCCGGCGCGGCGTCGGCGCCGTGGTACCAGATATCGAAGTCCGCGTCGGCGAACATCGGGTGCCAGCGGTAGATCGCCTGGCCGGTGACGGTCTCCCTGATCCGGGCCGGCTTGCGCATCGCGTTGATGGACACGCCGCCGTAGATCCAGCACGACGTGTCGCGCTGGTAGAGCAGGTTCGGCAGCGGCGCGAGCACGAAGCCGTCGGGGTCGAGCGAACGGAACGCGATGCTCTTGGGCTCCGGCCCGAGCTCGGCGATCTCGCGTTTGGTGATCCCGCCGGCCAGGAACGAGGCCAGGGACGCCGGGTCGAGCCCCTCCACGGCGGCACGGAGGGTGTCGGCGGCGAGCGGGCCGTGCCAGCGTGCGTCGAAGACGCGGTTCAGGATGTAGTCGCGCGCCTCGGGGATCTCCACCGTCTGGGTGAGCAGGTCGCCGTAGTAGTGGACCACGACGCCGCGTGACCGCAGGGCGTCGGCGAACGCGTCATGCTCGGACTGCGCGCGGGTCACCCAGAGCACGTCGTCGAAGAGCAGGTCCGCGGCGTTGTCGGGGGTCAGGCGCTTGAGTTCCAGGTCGGGGCGGTGGAGCAGGACCTGCCGCAGCCGGCCGACCTCGGAATCGACGTGGAACATCGCACTCCCGTTCTGCTGGTCTTGCTCGTCAGTTATCTCATGGCCGGCATGCCCTAGGCTGCGGACGTGGATCTGGATCTTTCGCGGGATGCCGCCGCCCTGACCGCGGCGCTGGTCGACGTTCCCTCGGTCAGCGGCGACGAGCAGGTGCTGGCCGACGCGGTCGCTGACGCCCTGGCTGCCCTGCCCCACCTGACAATACGGCGGGACGGGAACACGGTCGTCGCGCGGACCGACCTCGCCCGGCCGCAGCGGGTGATCCTCGCAGGGCACCTGGACACGGTGCCGATCGCGGGCAACGTCCCTTCGCACACCGAGGACGGCCTGCTGTACGGGTGCGGCAGCTGTGACATGAAATCCGGTGTGGCGGTCCAGCTCCGGCTGGCGTGCCAGCTGGCTGAGCCCTCCCGCGACGTGACCTACGTCTTCTACGACTGCGAAGAGGTGGAAGCCGAACGTAACGGGCTGCTGCGCCTGGTTCGCAACGCGCCGGAGTTGCTCGTGGGAGACCTGGCGGTCCTGCTCGAGCCGACCGGCGGCCTGATCGAGGGCGGCTGCCAGGGGACCATGCGCGCCGAGATCACCGCCCGCGGGATGCGCGCGCACAGCGCGCGCTCCTGGCGCGGGCGCAACGCCATTCACGGCGCCGGCGCCATCATCGACGTGCTGCGGTCGTACCGTCCGCGCGAGCCCGAGGTGGACGGGCTCGTGTACCACGAGGGCCTGAATGCGGTCGGGGTCGCCGGTGGGGTCGCGGGCAACGTGATCCCCGATGAATGCGTGGTAACGGTGAACTACCGGTTCGCCCCGGACCGCACGATCGAGCAGGCGGCCGAGCACGTGCGGGCCGTGTTCGGCGGGTTCGACGTCGAGATCGCCGACGCGGCGCCCGGCGCCCGGCCCGGGCTGACCCACCCGGCCGCGGCGTCGCTACTGGCCGCGGTCGCCGGAACCCCGCGCGCCAAGATGGGCTGGACGGACGTGGCCAGGTTCGCCATGCTCGGCCTGCCCGCGGTCAACTACGGCCCGGGTGATCCCGAGGTGGCCCACAGCGTCGGCGAACATGTCCCGCTCCCGCAGGTCGCCGAGTGCGAGGCCAGGCTGCTCTCCTGGCTGCGGTGATCCCGCTGGCCGGTTCCCTGGTTGACCGGGCCCGCGACGCTGCGCTGATCCCCTGGCCGACTCCTACTTGACCGGTCCCGCGATCAGCATGAGGGGACTCGTGTGACGCTGGCCGCTCGTGTCCATCCACGTGACGGAGATGCGGTCCCCGGGGTGGTACCGGTTCTGCAGGATGTTGGTCAAGGAAGCTGGCGCGCTCACGGTCTGGCCGTCGATGGCCAGGATCACGTCGCCTCCCGTCATGCCCGCCGCGTCGGCTGGCGCGTTGCAGAACGCACCCGCGATGAGCGTGCCCGTGCCGGACGGGGCGATGTGCCGGGGAACCGGGCTGCCCGAGTTGGTCGTCAGGCACCGGCCGTTGCTGTTGATTCCACCACCGAAGCTGCCGCCGAACTGGCCCTGCGCCGCCTGGTTGAGCTGCTGAAGCTGCTGCCGCGGGGCGATGGCCGAGCTGACGGTGTCCGACGAGGTGCTCGCGACCGCGATGCCCATGAAGGGGGGCTGGCCGATGTGGATCGTGGCGCTGCCCTTCCCCTTGGCCATCTGGCTGGCGATATCCAGCGCGTGGTTGATCGGGATCGCGAACCCCTGGTTGGTTCCCGGCCCGCCGGCCGACGGGGTGTTCGCCGCCGTGTTCATGCCGATCACATAACCGGCGGCGTTCGCCAGCGGGCCGCCGGAGTCGCCCTCCGCGATCAGCGCGTTGGTCTGGAGCATGTTATGGAGCGTTTCGCTGGTCCGGGTGCCGGAATCACCCGCGGTGATCGTCCGGTGCAGCGCGGTGATCGTCCCGCTCGTGACGGTCGGCTGGCCTCCCCGGCCGCCTGCGTTGCCGAGCGCCACCACCTGCGTGCCCACACTGACCTTGTCCGAGTCGCCGACATTGACCGTCCTCAGCCCCGACACCTTGGTCAGCTTGAGCAGGGCGACGTCGTCCTTCGGGTCGGTGCCGACGACCTTGGCCGTGTACCTGCGGCCCGTGCTGACGACGGTCGCTGTCAGCGCGGTCGAGCCGGACACGACGTGGTTGTTGGTGAGCACCAGCCCGGACGAGCTGAGCACCATCCCGGTGCCCTCGAAGACCTGGCCCGTATAGCGCAGGCTGGCCGTGACATCGACCACTCCCGGCCTCACCTTGGCCGCCACGGCCTGCGGGTCGACGCCCGAGGTGTTGGTGTTGCCGTTGCCGTTGTTGCCGGACGGTGACGGGATGTCCTGCGGCGAGAAGCCGCGGCTGGCGCTGCCCGACGGCTGCGGGTTCGACTGAAGGGCCAGCACCGTGCCGGCGCCGAGCGCCGCCGCGAGCACAGCCACCAGCACGTAGACCATCGGATGGGTGCCGCGCCGCGGCGGCCGCGGCGCGGGCGGCCTCCCGTACCCGCCGCCGGAGGAGCCGTAACCGCCTGTGGGCGGGCCGTACCCGCCACCGGGGGAGCCGTATCCACCGGGGGAGCCGTATCCACCGGTGGAGCCGTACCCGCCGCCAGAGGGCTGGCCGTAACCGCTGGAGGACTGACCGTACCCACCGGTAGGTGCACCGTGGCCGCCGGCCGGGGGTGGCTCCCAGGCGGCGTGGCCGCCGGCCGGGGGTGGCTCCCAGGTCCCCTCGCCACCCGCCGACAGCGTCCACGTCCCGAGCTCGGTGGTCGGCACGTCGGGGGGTCCGGGCTGGGCGGGGGGTGCAGAGGTGGCCTCCGGCGAGGGCTCTCCGGAGGCGCCGGGCGAAGTGTCGTCGCCGCCCGCGGGCTCAGCCCTCTCGTGGCCTTCCTGCATCTCCATCACCTCTGCCCGGAACTGGGGCCTTGGTTCCGTCTCAGGTTGTTGCGCGGTCCGGGCCCGCGGCCCGCACACCGACACGTCGTCCTCAGTAAGCAGCATCTGCCTGTACAGAAGCTGAACGCTTCCCGAGGATTCGGGTCGGTCTTGCGCTCATACGACATTACGCGAATTCGGGCTCACGCCTGCCACCGCCCAGGGCGTACCCAGCCCTCCGGCGGCCATGCGCTGGTCAAGGCCGTGGTCGGCCAGGGCTCCTACGGCCAGCCCGCGGGCCAGGCACTCGTCCAGCAGCCGGGGCAGGGCGCCGAGCGCCGCCGAGGCGGCGCCCGCCGGCGCGGTGCAGTCGGAGTCGTGGAGCAAGATGGTGGCGCCGCCGGTGAGGCCGGCCATCACGGTGGCGAACACCGAATCCGCCGTTGCGCCGGGTACCCATTCCCGTCCCCAGCTGCTCCAGAGGACCGGCGTCAGCCCCAGGCTCCGTGCGGCCGCGATGGCGCCCGAACTGAGCACGCCGTAGGGAGGACGGAAGAACCGGGGCCGTTCGCCCGTGGCGCCCCACACGGTGTCACGGGCGCGGGTCAGATCGTCGTTCACGTCCCACGGGCTGCGCAGGATCGCGTATCGGTGGTCCCAGCCATGGATCGCGATCTCGTGGCCGGCCCCGGCGATCTCGGCCGCCAGCTGCGGCGCCCGGGCGACCATGGAGCCGAGCAGGAAGAAGGTGGCGCGAGTATTTCGCTCGGCGAGCAGGTCGAGGAAGGCGGGGGTGCTGGCGGGATCTGGGCCGTCGTCGAAGGTGAGCGCCACGTGATCGGGCCTGCCCAGCCCGGCCAGCCGCGGGAACAGCAGCCGCCGCACGGGGCCGATGGCGGTCATGCCGGGCGCGCCGTGCGCGATGGCCAGGCCCGCCGCGGTGAGCCCCGCGAGCGCAGCCCCCCGCGCGATCAGCTGGCGTTGGCTCCCGCCGTCCCGCATATGGCCCCTTGTACAAGGTAGCTATCCACAACCGTCAGTCACCGTTGAGCCCGGAGCAGTTCCCGGGGTCACACAATGTCATGCCATGGCGACACGTGCCACACGGACCGGCTCTTGCCGCATTTCCTGAAATCATGGCAAGGCTGGGATGCCGCGCGCAGTTCCGGTTGGTGCCGCCGGCGGGCCACGTCAGCCGGGGAGTGCCGGCAGTCTGCCCGTGGCCGACGTCGCCGTCACCGCGTTCATCATGATCTTGTTCACGTACGCGCGCTGGGCGTCGAGCGCGCGCAGCCCGCGCTGAAGCTTGCTGGTGGCGGCCGCCTGCGCCGCGCCACGATACCTGAGTACCCCGGCGACGTCGTTCTGTACTCGCTGCGCGTCGGGGAAAGCCCTGGTGACCGGGCCATTCACCGCCCTGGACAGGTGGAAGCTGGCGAGCGACTGACGGACCTGGTACCCGACAAGGTCGCCGAGCAGCTCGTTGTTCGCCGGCGAGCAGTTTGACGCACCGTAGTTGGCGATGTGGATCGCGGCCTGGAGGTCGTGGCTGGTCCCGGACTGGATCTGGCGCAGGACCAGCAGCGATTCCCTCACCCCGCCCGCGCACGACTGGATGTCGGTCGTCATGTCGTGCAGGAACCCGTTCACGTCGGCGGCGCGCTCCGCGCGGGTGGGACGATGCGCGAGCCCGACCAGGACCGCCCCGGCGAGCACGATCGCGCCGGCCGCGAACAGCCACCGGGGCGTCTTGTGGGCCGGCCACCCGCCGTGCCGGAGCGGACGGCGGGTGGATCGTTGCCGGTGGGGGCGATGGGGGCCTGCATCGGCTCGGCCTCACTCAGCCCGCTCGTCGATGAGGGCGGCTCCCGAGGTCAGTTCCGCCTGGCTGACGGCCCCGTAGACCCGCTTCACGATGAGGTGGCGCGCGTCGAGGAAGAAGGTCGCGGGCAGACCCGGCAGGTTGTAGGCGACGACGGTGCTGCCCGAGGCGGGTTCGGTGGCGACCGGATACGTGACACCGGTTCTGCGGACGAACGCGAGCGCTGCCGACGTCTGGTCGTTGACGTCGATCCCGATGACCGCCACGTTCGCGTGCCTGGCGCGGAAGAACCTGGCGAGCAGGGGCGTCTCCTTCCGGCAGGGTACGCACCAGGAGGCGAAGAAGTTCACGATGACGGGCCGGCCGGCCAGCGAGCCGAGGGAGATCCGCTGGCCTGGATGGCCCAGCACGGCGAGGCTGAAGTCCTTCGCGCGGGCGGGCGGGGCGTGCCGCGGGCCGGTGCCGCCGGCGCCGGTGAGGCTCAGGACCAGGATGACGACGATCCCCACCACGACGGCCGTGAGGGCAGCCAGCCGGGCGCGCCCGAGGCGGCCAAGCCGGTGCGCCAGGCGCTGGAGGGCGCCACCAGCGGGCGCCTCCGCGGGGCTCACCGTGTCCTGCCGCGCCATTGGTCCTCCAGCACCGCCTCCCCCGGATCCGGCTGGCTGGGCGGGGATGGTGCACTCGCTTGCACGGTACCGTCGGCGCCCGGCGCGACGGGACGCGCCTCGGCCAGGTCGGCCCCCGGGGCGGTGACGGGCAGCACAAGCTCGAACTCGCTTCCCCGGCCCGGTGCGCTGTGCACCAGCGCCTCGCCGCCGTGGGCCCGCGCGACCGCCCGCACCAGGGCCAGGCCGAGCCCGGTGCGGCGGCCATCGCCCTGCTCGGACGCGGACCGGAACCGCTCGAAGACGTGATCCAGCTCGGCCGCGGGGATTCCCGTGCCGGTGTCGGAGACGATCATACGGACCGTGGAGCCGTCACGAGCGGACTCGACGGAGAGCTGGATCGCGTCACCATCGCGTGTGTGCCGGACCGCGTTCTCCAGCAGGGCATCGACGGCGAGGCCGAGCCGCTCCCGGTCGGCGTCGAGCGTGACCGGATCGAGTCGCCCGAGCTGCCAGCGCCGCTTGGCGGTCGGCATCCACTTGCGGAGCACCTCCATCGTGAACTGATCCAGGGCGATCGGCTCGGGGCGCAGAAACTCGGGGTCCTCCGCGGCGGCGATCATCAGCAGCCGCTCGCCGAGACGCCGGAGCCGGACGAGCTCGCCGACCACCACGTCGATGTCGCGCTCCACATGACGTCCCGCGCCGGCCAGCTGGCTGGCAAGCAGCTCGGCATGGCCGAGCGCGATCGTGATCGGAGTTCGCAACTGGTGCGAGGCATCCTGCAGGAACCGGCGCTGGGTGGTGAGCAGGCGTGCGTTCTCCCCGCTGATCGAGGCGCTTTCCTTGTAGGCGGCGAGCCGGCGCCGGGCGTGCCAGACCATCATCGCGAACATGGCCGCCATGAGCGGGACCTCGTTCAGCTCATCCACGCTCTGCGCACCGTTGAAGACGTCCCAGCCGATGGCCGCGGCCGTGGTCACCATGACCATGGCGAGCACCCACATGGTCGGCCTGGTCGACCAGACGCGGAAGCCGTAGAGCAGCGTGAGGCTGATCCAGATGAAGTGGAACGGGACGGTCTCCCAGTGGGAGAAGACCACGATGGCCACGAGGTTGGCCACCGAGAACGCCACCCACGCGACGTCCAGCCAGGCGAATGGCCATTGAAGCGTGGGCCGCCCCTGCGGCCAGCGCAGGCCCGGTGGGCGGTGCGGCCAGCGCAGGCCTGACAGCCAGTGCAGGATGCGCCCGCCGGGCACAACCTCAGGAGGCGAGCCGATAGCCCTCACCACGCACCGTCTTGATCAGGTCGAAGCCGAGCTTGGAGCGCAGCCGGCGCACGCAGACGTCGACCACGTTCGAGCCCGGGTCGAAGTCGTATCCCCAGACCGAGGCGAGCAGCTGGCCCTTGGCGACCGACTGCCCCGGGTGCTCTATGAGCTCCCGGAGCAGCAGGAACTCAAGCCGGGTCAGGGCCACCGGGCCGTGGCCGATGTTCGCCTCCAGCCGGCCCACGTCCAGCGCGAGGTCGCCGGCCCTGAGTACCTCGTTGGGCGGGTGCGCGTCGTCGCGCAGCCGCACCCGCACCCGGGCGAGCAGTTCGGCCAGGGAGAAGGGCTTGGTCAGGTAGTCGTGTGCGCCCAGCTCGAGGCAGTCGACCTTGGTCGTCACGTCCGCGAGGCAGGACAGCACGAGCACGCCCTGCTCGCGCCGGTCGCCCAGCAACCGGGTCAGGATCCGCTTGCCGTCGACGTCCGGCATGATCAAGTCGAGGATGACCAGGTCATAGTCACCCTCCAGGGCGCGCTGCAGCCCCTCGGAGCCGCTGCCCGTGGAGTCAACCGCGTATCCGGCGGTCTCCAGCGCCCTGCGAATGAAGTCGCAGATCCGGGGCTCGTCGTCGATCAGCAGAATGCGGGCGCCCGTCACGCCCTCGGCCTGCCCGGGCGCTGTCATCGGCAGTCGTGTCATCTCGCCTTACCCGCCACCACAGCTCACGATGAGGTGGGGTTCCTCTGACGAGGGTCCACCGCACAGGGGGGCCTGGTCAACCTGGCTGACGCAATCCATTGCAGAACCCGCCGATCGGCCCGGGCAGGGTCGCCACGGGCGCCGTCGGCAGCTGTTTACACCTGGCCCATTGCTCATACGTTGTCACGGCCACCCCGCCAGACAGACAGTACCCGCTGGCGGTCCGCCGAGGATGACAATTTCGTCATGCAGTGTCCGGGCTGTTGCCGATAGCAGCGCGCTGCCCAGAAGATCAGGTCCGTAACAGGCATCCGGCCGGGTCCCGGGGGCAGCCGTGGCCGGCCCGAACCGTGGCACTGAGCGTACCGCGAGAAGCGAGGTGGTGGCTGGTGTCCGTACCGGTCCGTGTCGTGACCCTGCTGGTGGCGTTCGCCGCCGCCCACCTGATCGGCGTGCGCGGCGCGGCCACCGGGCCGTCCCGGCCAGCCCGGCCGCGCGGCCAGTGCGCCCGGGCGGCCGCCTGCCAGGCCGGGCTGCTGCTGGCGCTGGCGATCGTCTCCCCCGTGGGCTACTGGTCATACCGGTTCATCTGGGTCCGCAACGTGCAGGACGTGGTGCTCGCGATCGCCGCCCCGGCGCTCATCGTGCTCGGCGCCCCGTGCCGACCGCTGGCCCGGGGCCTGCGGCTCGGCGGCCGGCCGAACCGGGCAGATCAGCGCTCCGCCGTGGGCCCGGGCGACGACGCGGCCGACGTCCGGAACTGGCCACCGGGCTGGACGGCTGGGCCGATCCTGGTCACGGTGGCGTTCTGCGTCACCTGGTGGGTGTGGCATCTGCCGGCGCCCTTCGCCGCGGCCCTGAGCAGTGGCACCGTCTACGCCGCTGAGGTGGTCAGCTACCTGACCGCGGGCATCGTGCTGTGGCTCCAGTTCGTCGAGTCTCCGCCGCTGCGCCCCCGGCTCGCGCCGCTGCGCCGGATCGCTCTCGTCCTGGCCGTGGCCGCGTCGGGCGCGGTGCTGGGGCTGATCCGCGTGTACAGCGCGGGGCTGGTTTATCCGGCGTATCTCGGTTTCCGCCATCATGTTCTCAGCGCCGTCGCCGACCAGCAGGTGGGCGGGGCGGTCCTGTGGGTCATCCCGCTGGTGCCGTTCAGCGTCCTGGCGGTGGCGCTCGTCATCGGATGGCTCAAGGATGAGGAGTCGGAGGCTGGGGCGCCCGGCATCGATCGGATGCTCATGCGCAGCCCGGCTTGGCCGTCCCGGCCAGGGCTGAGATGACCGTGAGTTGATGAACGGGAGGCTGGCGTGCACCACTTGATCCTCGCGGACTTTGGCAACGACTGGAGCCTGGCCGGATCCATCCTGACCTTCGCGATTCCCGTGGGACTGTTCGTGGTGGTGGCCGCGATCCTGTACTTCTTGTATACGAGGCCACACACCGTTCCGGGGCACCGGGACCTGGTGACCGCGGGCGGCGGGCATGCGGCCGGCCCGCCACGGCCAGTCGCGGCCCAGCCACCGTCGGCGGCTGCGCCGCCCGTCGCCCCGTCGCCCGCCGTCCCGCCGCCTGCCTCCCCGCCGCCGGCTGCCCCCCCATCGGGCGGTGGCGGGGCGCCGGGCACCGGCGGGGCGCCGGGCACTGGCGGGGCGCCGGGCCCGGGCGGCGGGTTCGGAAGGCATGACGGCATGGAGGGCAGGTAGTGACACCTGCGACGATAGGAGCGCTCCCCGCCCTGGCGGGGCGTCGGCCCGTCCGCGTCGTCGCCCGCTCGCTGTTCGCGCTCACCAAGCCGAGGATCATCGAGCTTCTCCTGGTCACGACGATCCCCACCATGCTGCTCGCGCAGCGGGGGCTGCCGTCGGTCGGGCTGCTCGCCGTTACGCTGATCGGTGGTGCGCTCGCGGCCGGGAG